>Ga0272440_1000990_pt1 | contig 23656 bp, 17 predicted proteins | sample SSMMMBAug17_FD_192440 | JGI IMG/M metagenome (GOLD analysis project Ga0272440, IMG submission 192440) | Marine sediment archaeal communities from Little Sippewissett salt marsh, Falmouth, MA, United States - SSM-MMB-Aug17 | ecosystem: Environmental > Aquatic > Marine > Wetlands > Sediment ...
ATATATTTAAAATTGATATGTGGAAACTATCTGATATGATAACAAACATGGCCTATGATGGTGACTGGAAACCTTTTTTTATATATCTTTCCGAACAAATCGAAAAGCAAACAGCCATTCGAGATTACTTAAATGGTGAAAAAGTCGTTCAAGGCTTTCTTTTGGCTTATCTCAATGTTGTGGATTACTATATCACCCAATCTGAGGCAGAACTGAACAAAGGATATTCAGATATTTACATGGAACCCTTTATGTCTAAATATCCAGATTTAGAATATTCTTACCTCATTGAGCTGAAATATATTGCAAGAGGTGAATATTCTGAAGAAATTCAACAGGAAAAGATGCAGGATGCCCAGGAACAATTGGATCAATATGTGCAATCAGATCGGATTCAAAAAAGTATTGCAGGCACGAAATTGATTAAAATTATATTGGTTTACAAAGGTTGGGAATTAATATACTGCGAGGAATACCTTTGAAAACCTCAAATCCAACTCCCAGTCATGATTATTTACTTATAAAAAAAGTATTCGCCGAGTATGACAAAAAAATAATCGTCAAATAAAAAAGTACGATCTCAGCGCGTATTCTTCTTTCACCCAACCAGATTCAAAGGCTTCAGGGCTGACCACAATCAGAATTGGCATGATTCTTGCTATTTTAAATATTTTATATTTGCAGGAAATTTATTTTATCAAGTTTATTCAACGAGATACCAGTTAAAATATTTGGGAGCGAAATCATGATCTTCAAGAATATAGCGTCAAAATCCTCAAAGAGCTTTATTAATAAAAAAACAAATAATTATGGTTTTTCCTTCCTGGAGCTAATGGTGATCATGGCCATTTTTGCTGTCCTTGCAGGTATTGGTGGTATTTCAGTAATGCAATATCTTTCAACCTACGAAAAAAAGGCAGCCACCCGGATGATCATATCAGATTTAATAAAAGCTAGAATCCATGCGATAAAACAAAGGACGCCTCAAACATTTAAACAACTCAATACGATTAAATATCGCATTGAAAATGCAAACGATGCTACAGACATTCTAATAACACGAGATTTTAAAGATGATTATGGTTGGAAAGGGGTTACTTTTGAATCTAAGACTGAGCCCACATTCAACATTGATGGAACAATCAATAACATTTCGACCATTGAAGTTAATCCGGAAAGTAGCGATCCGATCTCTATTACAATGACCATAACAGGAAATATAAAAATTGCTGAATGAACAGATATAAGGATAAAAGTTATGGTATTAAAAAAATTTAATTATTCGTATGGATTCACATTGATAGAATTGCTTATATATATTGCCATGTCAGCGATTCTTTCGGCTGGCATCATGAAAGTATATGTGTCTAATATGCAGGTAAGTCAGAGTCAAAATGATATTGCAGATATGTTTCAAGATCTTCGGGCTGCAATGAATATGATGACAAGTGAAATTCGACGCGCAGGATGTGATCCCCTTTCTACAAACAAGGGGAGAACAGTCACCAGTGATGACTATCTTGGTTTCCTCAATGATTCCGATGACAAATACGATACGGATGACAATTCCATACATTTTACTCAGGACAGCACAACGCCATCAGATGGCTGGGCGTATAGTTCGAATGAAAATATTGCATATTATCAAAAAACAACTGATGGTAAAACAAACCTGTATCGGTGGTGCGGTATAAGTAATCAAGAATATCTTCTGGCACGAAATATAAAATCATTAAATTTTGAATATTTTGATTCTGATAATAACAGTTTTCCCATTTTGACAAACTCGGATCGTGCAAAAATTCGTGTCGTGAAAATATCAATAGAAGGTGAGTCAAAAAGAAAAAAACACGAACAAAAATTAACCGCATATGTAAGAATCAGGAATTTGGATTTATGAAACAATTATGGAATATATACGACCAAAAAGGTGTCAGTCTTCTTGAAATTATGGTGGGCATACTGATTTTAGCGATCGGAATACTTGGCGTTGTTGGACTTCAAACACGCGCATTAAACGGTGTTAAGTGGGCACAACATCGAACAACTGCAATTTTTTTGGCACAATCTGAACTTGAATCCATTCCTTATGATGATCTTGATAGCCATCATGGAAGTTCCAATGAAAAAGAAATTGAATTAGATAATACCAAATACGTTATCAAACTTAATGTAGATCCATTGGGTACTGTTTCGCAAAAAACAGTTGAAGTCAATGTTTCCTGGTTAAATAAATCTATTGATATGGAAACCATTCGATTCCAATAGTGGAATGCTTCAATGTAATAAGGATTATACCATGAAAGAATCTGGTAATATATCAGTTTTAGTATTAATGATATTGGCTGTTATGACATTAATGGCCATTGCATCGTTTGAACAAAGCACAACAGAAATATTTATTGCTAAAAATGAATTGGCCAGCAAGACCAGCTTTTACTGTGCTGAGGCGGCAATTGTTGAAGCTTCCAATGAACTGGAAAGTGCTGATATATCAAATTTACAAGAGGTTCTGTCTAACTATAATGGTCGCAAACATAAATGGATATATCAGGATTCTCAAATTTCAGATTTATCATCTATTCCTTTGTGGAATGATGTGTCGGATCTTTTGACGACCATGCCCCAGTGCAGCAATTCCGAGTATATAGCTATTCAAAAAATTTATTCCGGTGATGATATTTTAAGAAATGAATCATTAGATATGAACAAATCGGGTGATAATGTTCATGAATATCGTCTGATAGCGAGATCGACAGATGGTGGAGGTTCCTCAACGATTGAAGTTGGCTATCGAAGACGTTTCTAAATATCACAACAAAACAATATATTAAAAAATCAAAAAGCTTTTAAATGCCAAAGGAAAAATCAATGAAGAGAATCAAAATATTATTATTGATCATATATATGATCAATATTGGTGCCTTCACTGTATATGGTGAAAATTGCTTTAAAGATAATGATGGCGATGGTTATGGCGACCTGACAACAACCGGCGAATGTGTTGAAGGTTTTGTAGATAATTCTACAGATTGCGATGATAATGATTCAAACGTATATCCTGGTCAGGGAAACTGTGTCATTTGTTATCTTGATGCAGATCATGATACCTATGGAGATCCTAACAATAAAGTGGGGCTTGATACCTGCTCTGGAGATTATGTTGAGAATAATGAAGACTGCAACGATCAAAAAGACAGTGTTTATCCCGGTGCGGCTGAACTGTGCAATACTTCTGATGACAATTGTAATGGCGCCATTGATGAAGGCCTGACAACCAAATATTATCTGGACAGTGATGGCGATGGATGCGGTATGGAAGATAATTTTATGTATAGCTGTAATCCGCCATCTGGATATTCAACTGAAAACTGTGATTGTGACGACACGGATGCCGGAAGATTTTCGGGAAATGTTGAAGTGAGATGCGATGGGATTGATCAGGACTGTAATGGCATTGATGAATGTCCTGGCGCTGAATGCATGATAATCCCTGATGTCCCACTGGAAACAATAGCGGAACAGGCGCCGCCGATGTTGATGTTTGTTATTGACAATTCAGGAAGTATGGATGCTGAAATCATGACAAGAGAAAATTTTGGCAATTTTGACAATGATGTCTGGTACGATTTATTAGATCTTTACAGCAATTTTTCATATGTGTTTACAGCAGGTAATGAACATATTTTTGGTGATGATGAAGCTCTTGAAGGGCGCAGTTTAACATTGAATCTTCTTGGCCTTGAATTTGATATTGATTTAGACCTTATTAAAGAACATCTTGTAAAAGGGCACTGGGTTTTGTTAAGCCAATGGTATGACTATAATAAGCTTTATTACAATCCCAATATTACCTATTCTCCCTGGCCGGATAAACCGGATGCCAATCCCACAAAACCCCAGATAAATCCGATGAAATCTGGCGGAAAAAAGAAAGACATGACCAAAGTTTTTTTAACGCTGAAGAATGATTATAAGTGTGATTATCATTGGGGCTTTATACCCCATAACTGCGGATTCAGAAACATCGTTCATGTAAAACGTTCTCATTATTATATCAGATCAGGTAGTGGTCAAATGTATCTTGTCAATCTTGAAACAGATCAGATCAGGTATTATAAAGTCAAATATGCTGAAAAAGATGTCTTAAAAATTTTTCTGTTGGAAATCCCTCTAAAACCTGACTACACTGTTACCGATCTGAGGGAAGATAAAAATCCACCATCAGATATTGTCACCGGACGATCTGTACAGGAAGAACGACAAAATTTTGCGAACTGGTATACGTACTATAGACGACGCATTTATGCTGTAAAAGCAGCAATTGCCAAAGTTGTTGATACGATTGAAAACGCAAAAATCGGTTTTTACTTTATCAATAATAAAAATGTTTCTAGTCGTTATAATGCTGTGAATCAACCCTTATTGCCAGTTAAGTGTAAAAACACTGAAGATATTTCTAATATCACGATTGAAGATCAATCCGAAACCTTATTAAATGTTTTATATGACTCACCACATGCCGGTGGCACCCCATTGCGGGTTGCATTAAAGGAAGTGGGACAATATTACATGGGGGATTCAACACTTTCATCACGATCACCCTATGATGAAAATGGTGGGGAGTGTCAACATGCATTTTCAATTGTTCTTACTGATGGTTTCTGGAATGGTTCAAGTCCGAAAATTGGCAATGTGGACAATGCGGACACCGCATTTGATGGGATCTGTTTTCAGGATAGTTACAATAATACATTGGCTGATGTCGCCATGAAATATTATGAGAACGATCTTTCACCGCATCTGGATAATCATGTGCCTTCACGTCCGGGAGATGATGCACATCATCAACATATGGTGACTTACAGTGTTTCTTTTGGCGTAGGCGGCACCATTGACCCCGAGCAATTTCCTGGATGCCCGCCAGAAATTTTGCCTGATTCCGACTGTCAATGTGAATCTGGATGCCCCTGTCCTGTGTGGCCTGAAGTCTTGCCGTCTGATCAAAGAAGCGATAAAGATCCGCAAATGACCATTGACAATAAACATGCCATTGATGACCTTTGGCATGCTGCAGTCAATGGTCGGGGACGCTATTTTAAAACGACTGATGCCACGGATCTGGCAAACTCTATTCAAATGATTGTCAATCAGATACCCACATCAGGATCAGTTGCATCCATTTCCTCCAATGGTCCAAAACTTGAAACCAACATTACTGTTTATCAGGGCGCCTATAATTCAAAAGACTGGTCAGGAGATCTGAAAGCTTATGGATTAAAAACGAGCAGCAGCACTCAATTTGACTTTGAGAATCCCAAATGGTCAGCCAATGAAAAAATGAAAGAAAAAGAGTGGACAAATAGAGTCATTGTCACATCAAAATATGGAAATGGTCATATTGAATTTAATCAGAACATGCCTGAGGACTTGGTGAAACGTATTTATTCAGATACAGATAAAGCAGAAAAAATTATTAATTATGTGCGTGGCGATGCCGTCAATGAAAAACGAAACAACACGCATAACTATCGAAACAGATATTTCAAACTGGGGGATATCATTCATTCCAGTCCATTATATGTTCAAGATACGCTGAATAGAGAAAATGTATTCATTGGTTCAAACGATGGGATGCTTCATATTTTTGATGCCAATACAGGCGAAGAAAAATGTGCATATATTCCAAATCTCGTATTTGAGAACTTGAAAAATCTCGTCAGCCAGAATTACCCTCATAATTATTATGTCAATGCAACCCCTACGTATAAAAATACAGATACCGGAGAATATATTGTTGGTGGTCTGGGCAAAGGGGGAAAAGGATATTACTGCCTGAATGCTTCAGCAGATTTTGCAAAAATGCCATTCTGGGAGTTTCCATCAAAGAACAATGGCGATGAAAGCAATGTTGATATGGGCTATTCATATTCAACCCCCTATATTGTTAATTCACAGTCCGGTTGGGTTGTTATTTTTGGAAATGGTTATGCCAGTACAAAAGGAATTGCCGCATTATATGTCAGACGACTGGATGACGGCGGAAAAGTGACCACAATCAGCACAAATGAGGGAGACTGTAATGGTCTTTCAACGCCAGCCCTTGTGGATATTAATTTTGATGGACTGGTAGACTATGCCTATGCAGGTGATTTAAAAGGAAATTTATGGAAATTTGATCTGACAGATACAAATCCTGCATCATGGAAAATCGCCTATGGGACAAAAGAGAACCCAAAACCTTTATTTCAGGCAAAAAACAGTATGGGCACTGTGCAACCAATTACTTCAAAACCAGATGTATTGAAACACTGTTTATTAGATCATGAAGGCTATCTTGTTATTTTTGGTACAGGTTCTTATCTGACAAATGGAGATACACGAAGCATTGATCAACAAACTGTATATGCGATATGGGATTGGCAGAATAAGGATCGTACCAGCAGTTATTATTTTGGCGAATTTACAAAAGATAGAAAACTCAGTCACCTGGAAGATCTGGATATAGAATATCAAAAATGTACATTATTAGAGCAAACCCTTGAACATGATTATGATGCTGAAGGATATATGGTTGTATCAAATAAGCCAATTGTATGGTACCCCAAAAAACAGGACGAAATATCCCATGTGGGATGGTACTTTGATCTTCCAAAATCAGGAGAACGCGTTGTGGCGAATCCATCCATCAGAGAAGGAAAAGTCTTTATTATCTCTATGGTTCCTGCCAAAAGTAAATGTGGCGTTGATGGAAATGCAAATATGTATGTATTGAATGCTTGCAATGGCGGGCGATTAAATGATCCAATATTTAAAGTCGATGAAGAATTTGTAAAAATTGAGGCGGAAGGATTGGATGCATTGCCTCCCAGTGGGATTGAATTTTCAACAGTGCTGAATAATCCGGTATTTTTGCATAACCCTGATAATGGCACTGATGTTCTGGTTTTTGGTAATGTGCAATCCACCGGGAATTTGCCTGATGTGGAAATAAAATCAGAACAAGGCCGATTTTATTGGAAATTTTAATAAAAAGGATTGCTTTATGAAACACAAAATTATTGTCAGTTTTGTTTATTGTTTGATTTCCTGTCAATTGACCTTTGCTCAAAATATTACCATCGATCCGGTCGCGCCACCACCAGGTATGTCTCCACCGCCTCAAACCGGTGAAACAGATATTCATTCGAGTGACAAAGGAATTATTCAAAAAGTATCAGAAACAGATCTTATTATTAACTCAAAAAGATATCTTATCTCAAAACATATGAAAAAAAAGAAAATGACAAAAATTTCTGATTTGAGAAAGTATTCCCTTTCCAGAGGCTCAATTGTAAAATTTGATCTTAACAAAAAAGGCGAAATTATCGCGATTGAGAAACAAAATCAATTACACAGTTTTTGTATTATTGATCGGATTGATCATAATGGCATTGTATGTAATGATCGATATTATCGATTTTCAGCAAAGGTAAAGTTTTATAACAGCGATTGCAGCTCACTTTCTCGTTCCTTTTTCAAGATTCAAACGAAGGTTGGGCTGGAATTTAATCAAGACAGACAGTTAATTGGTGTCTGGAAGATTGAAGATAATATATTTCATTAGTTACGTGGTTTCATATGCTTCAATAATTGATTTATGAAATTGATTAAACAATCGTGTATTTGAGTAGTCTTTTTCCAACTCGTATACGTTATTAATGACATCAATATTTTTCTTTGTTACGTTATAAAGATGTTCTTCGGCGTCATCTGTTGAGCGCAGTCCCCAACCAGCACCTTCTCCTTGTGTAAATGAAACAATAAAGATAGCGTTGGACGAAGGATTCCCCTGGAAGCTTAATTCTGGTGGACATCCTCTCATGTGGGGATCTTTCAACAGTCTCAAAATTTTGGATATGCTAAAACTTTCAGGAAAAAACACCATGAAATCAGAGTAAATCATGTAACTTGAGGCAGAGCATTGGATTTTGCATCGATAATACCAGGGTCTTCTTGGATCTGTGTCCATTGGTCTCTTGGGGTCATCCAAAAGAAAGACAAGTTCTTTTGTCGTCTGTGGATACCTTTTATCATCAATTGCATCTTTCAATGTTTTTTCCGGGGAAATAACTATTTCATAATCGCTTTCTTCAATCGCTCTCTCAGCACCAGGCCAAATTTCTTCAATGATTATTCTGTCTATTGCTTCGCGTTGTTGTGGATTTTGTAAGAAAATTGACATTGAATCAAGAAGTGCATTATCCTTGTATGTCTCCATGAATTTATCTAATTGATCTTGTTGCCACATGGGTGTTTTTCCTCAATTATATATAATGTTGCGTTCAGCGGAACTTAATAGCGAGTCCGCTAAATCGAGTGTTTATATCATTTATGCATTTATGTATATTAAGTAAGCGATCATAAATTTTCGGGTAGATCGTAGTTAATTATTTAACATGCGTTGGAAGATTGACTTCTTAGCCCTGAAAGGGCGTTAAATACCAGCCCAGGGCAACGCCCTGGGTAATTGTGCATAGAGTATTTTTAGCCCTGAAAGGGCGTTACATCTATGTTTTATGTGTCGCCCTTTCAGGGCTAAGATTCTGATCAATCTTTAACCCAGGGCGTTGCCCTGGGCTGGTATTTAACGCCCTTTCAGGGCTAAGAAATAATCCAAAGCATGTTATAATATAATTTACTACGATCTACCCAAAAATTTATGATTGCTTACTTATATCAAATTTTAAGATTATTTTCAAAGGTTAGTTAAAAAAAGTGCTAAAAAAATTCGATTCGGGCGTATCTAAAGGTCAGAGGAAAGGGTTAAACTGGCGTCCAAATCTTAGATTTGGGCGTTCCACATCTGAAGATGTGGACTCCAACAGTAGAAATGGGGAACATATATTTTTCGAGTATACCAACCGAAATCTAAAACTTTACCTTAGATTCATTCAAACCCACAGTAAATCAAATTATCGCATACGAGATTATGGAATAATTGTAGAAAAAAAACACCCTCCAGAAATATCTCCAATCTCCTGAAAGCCTTGCATAGGTTCTGGTGGCGTTATACCCGATGTTTCTCCCCATTGATCTGCTGATCGTTTTCGCGTATCAACCTGTGCCTTCACTGAAAATCTCAACCATACATTGGCATGTTTCGCTTCAACCCAATATCCCCGATAAGGTTCGATCATTCCTCTTGAATTGGTTTTTTCATACGCACCATTGTTCCATCGAAAGATGTTTGGATTGACATATGGATTATCGCTTCCCCACTGTGCAATTGTTCTTCTTTCAGCGATCATTTCGCCATCGTTATAAACAATTACAATCACTTGTCCCCAATTGTATTTCATTTGTGTGGGACTGCCGATCATATTCCATCCCTGGCCATTTTCCTCGCTAAATCCTAGCGGAACATCAAAGTCTTCCCTGACTGTGACATGTACGCCTTGAACAGGTATTTCCAGTCCATTTCTGGATAATATCCAAAATGCCATTCCAGGTAGCAACAGCATGGCATCATTATATTGAATGTATTTGTTGCAGGCAGGATCAAATCTGCCAATTTTAACGTATCGCGTATCATATCCTGTTTGCAGGGCCTCCTGTAAGGCCACTGATGCCTGGGCATTTTCAAGCCACATGGGAATACTTATCATTTTAAAATCTTTTTGTTCCAAACCAGATGATATTTCTATTGGATCAATTTTTGTGCTTTCGCCGATAGTAACGCGATGTAAATCACTATAGACCAGTTTTTTGCTCATTTTGTCACTATAGGCGGCTTTCCAGACATATTGCATGTTTGGAATGAGATCATTTCGGCTATAAGTTGTGAGATATAATGATGTCGCTTCCGCGCAATTTGATGAAAACATGCCTGCGCATGTATAAGGTCTATCTGCACGACTCATGAACCATTCGGTCATGACATGCGGGTCATTATCTGGATCACTGTATGGCATCAGTTCAAAATAAATCGTTTGGGTATCATAGATTTTCCAATTTTGTGGATAATTTATAACCGGCTTCAATGGCGCCTCATTGGGACGAAAGATGGCATACAATGTTTGATCCTGGGTGATTGTCAGAGAAAGCATTGCTTCTGAAGAAATCGTTTGGTTGTTCTGATCCGTCCATTTATCAAAAACATAATATGGTTCTGGAGATGCTTGAAGTTGAATATTTTGGGAACTGTCAAAATCCTGACGACAAAGTGCTGGACACATTAAATTACCACCACTGACATTTCCGGTCCTCTCAGGTGATACTTCAATTGATAATGTATATTTCATGATATTTTTTTTCAGAACCATTATGGATGGCGACATTTCCTTTTTCAAGGTTTCATTGCCAATAACATATGTCAATCCCGCTGAAATCGTTATTTTATCTTCGATATATTTAGGTACATTCAAGTCATAATCCAACCGGAGAGGACTTTTAAATTGATTGGACCAGATAAAAGATAAGGTATGATCTTTATACGCCAGGCCACATTGATTATCTGATTTCTTTTTGAAGGTCAATCGCTCAGATAAATGAACGCTTAATGTTATCGCACTGACATTCGCTGGAAATGAAATGACATTTTGCACAGTTAAAATCGAATCAGGCACAAAATTACCTGCTGTCTGAAATCCCAAAACATCGGGGCCACTATAACGAAGTATCGTCCCATTATCTCCAACAGCATAGACATTATTTTCGGATAATGCCCAGAGATCGTTCAAGTTTTCCTCAACCTTTGAAACCATTTGAATAAATGTAAGTCCATCAGCGGATGATTCGGATCGCAAAATCGTGCCTTTATCGCCTGCAACATAGATGGCATTGTCCTTACCAATCGTCGCATTAAAATTTGTTGACAAATCAAGTTGCAAATCTGTCCAATTATTTTTGATTGTGTATAGAATGTTGGCATCTTCACAAACCAGTACCGGATAATTATCAGGCGTGCCATGAATATCTTTGTATGAGGGCATGACAGGCGGTGATAAAGCTGTCCAATCGGCATTTGTATATTCATACACATATGACTGGCTGATCAAATAAATACTTTTTCCATACCCCCCTAAAACAACAGGCATGCTTCCTGCTGATATCATTGATTGTTGAGAAATCCATTCATCGCCTGTCTTTTTTAGAAGTATGCCATAAGGCCCGGCAACAAAAATGGTATCTTCATTTCCCCAGATGCCAGTCAGATTATCAGTGACAGATGTATCCTCAGGATGCCACTGACGATTATCATAAGACAATATCGTGCCTGCATCTCCAACAACAAAAATATGATTGCTATCGCCCCAGATCGCGTGTAAATAGCCATTTGTTTGCGTATATTGTGTTTCCCATGAATTGCCATTAAAATGAATTATTTGAGTGTCGCTCAATACAAAAAAATCATTTTCCGAGCGTCCCCATATACAATTTAAGTCTTGATTGCCTGTCATGTTGTCAACGTATTGCCAGATATCATCATTATCAAAGAGTAAAAGTTGTTTATCACAGGCAGCCCATTCAGGGTCATCAACCGAAACAGTCACATACCGCTGACCACTCACATATGCATCATCACTTACAACAATATTGAATTCAGCTTGTGTTTCGCCTCCGGGAATAATCACCTGATCCGGAATCATAACAAGACGATCTGATGAAATTAAATGAATTGAAATATCCTGATTTAAGGCTTTTGGCATTTTTATCAAGCCTGCATCATTCAAAACACCATTGCCTTCCTGAACAGATTCAGGAATCTGAATTTCAAGGATATTCGGATAGTTGGCTAGTAGTTTCACATTGTCCAGGACCAATAACATTGGGCAGTCAACTGATTCCGGATAATTCAACTCAAAGGAAATTCGGACGGTCTGGCATGCATAGGATGAAACATCAAATGTCTTTGTTTGCCAGCCGGTATCTAAATTTACTTTGGCACTTGAGGTACTGATAATTTTATGAATCTGTAAGGGGGTATCATTATTTTCAGAAGTAATAACAGCATTGAATGTTCGATCCAGTGTTGCACTTGAAGACATATTCCATCCCATTCGATAGTCAAATGAAACCATTCCACCACCTGCAGGAATATAAACATTCTGGCTCATTTTCACTATCCCCTGACCTTCAATTCCCGCATGAACAGCCATCACATTTCTTTCAGATTCTACAATATCAAAAAATTGTATAAATTCGGGATCTGTCCAGATTTTAGCGGAAATGACATCAAAAAGTACAGAGGATGAAAGATCTTGAATTTTCCAGGGATAAAAGGTGTTTTCATCAAACGAGCCATTCTCCCATAGCGATGATTTGTTTGATAAGGGTGCTGTTGTTGCTGATATGTGGGCAAAATCACTGTAAACAGTATTGGTATTTTTATCATGGGGGGCACGAATTTTCCGAATTTTAAAATAATAGGTCGTTTCTGGAATTAATCCGCCTATCCTGGATGAAGAACCTGATATGAGACCAAATCTGGAAAAATTGTTATCAGGCCTGTCCGAATAAAATATTTCAAAGCTATGATTTGTGTCTTCGTTCCAATTGAGTGTAATGACATAGGCTGTCCAGGTAATTGTCACTGCCTCAGGTATTGTGGATTGATGCGCATACCAGTCATTTTGAATGTGATTCATAAAAGTTAATACTGAATTATTATTGGAATACAATGCATTATAGTGAAAATTACTCTGATTGTACGCCATAAAATCCAGATCAGTAATCTCATCTGGAATAATGCCGCATAACAGATTGCTGTTTAAGTGTAAGGATTTTAAATATGCTATATTTCCATATGTTGATGGTATACTGCCTTCCAGTTTATTATGTTCCAGATTTAAATATAATAATTTCTCTAAATCGCCCCATTCTTCAGGCAAATTACCATCAATTTGATTATTCCCAAAATCAATTTTTTTGAGTTTGACCAGCTTGCCAAGGCTGTTGGGAAGCTCACCTGTTAAATCATTTCCATGAAGATCCAGTTCGGTAAGGTATGTCAGATTGGAAAGTGTGACTGGCAGCGAGCCAGATAAAGCATTATCTGGTAAAATAATTTTCTCAACATATGTTTTGTCAGTAACACAGGTAATACCATACCATTTACACTCGGTTCCCCATTTATCAGCCCATCCATCATTTACAGTCCACTGATTCCCATTGGTTTGATGATACAGCGCCAAAAGCGCTTCCCTTTCCGAAGCTGGAATCAAAGGATCACTGCTGACATTAATTTTAAAGCTTGTTGATGATGTCAGGCCTTCAGGTGTATGTACAGTAATGACAATTTCAGCTTCCCCCCATTGATCACGTGCCGGCGTAATAATTAATTCTCGTCGATTCCCCAAACCATGTAATTGCAAATGTTCATCATCCCAGGGAATAAGTGCTGGAGTGAGTGATTTTGCCTCGACTCTTAATTGTTCAGGAGAAACCATTGTGCTTTCTACAGAAAAATTAACTTTTAGTGGAATATTCACATTGGTTTTTTGATCTGATATTGTTGATATTGTTGGCATCTGCGTTGAAAAACGAAGAATTGTACCATCATAGCCTACAGTGTACAGATTGAAAGAGTATAGATCTGAACCTATCAGTTTATCAACTCCCCATATACCACGTAAAGAATTTTGCGTATTGGAATAAATTTTTATCCAGTTGATCCCATCAAAATGAATAACGACTCCCTGCGTTCCAACAGCATACAGATTGTCAGGGCTTTTTCCCCACATATCCATCAGATGATTATCTACACCACTATTCATTGAGATCCACGCTGTGCCATTATAATGAAGAATGGTGCCATTCGTACCTGCTGCAAATACATTATTTTCGGAAAAACCCCACACGCAAAATAAATCCTCCTGTGTATTGGTCTCCATTTCTAGCCACGAACTGCCATTGTAATGAAAAATTGTTCCATATTGTCCAACAACAAAAATATTGTTTTTACTGTCACCCCAGATATCTCTCAAATCATTATCTGTTTGTATTTTGATGGATTGCCAGATGCCATTTATTCTCTCAACAATTGTTCCATCACCACCAACAACATAATACGTATTGTCTGTTCCCCAAACCCCCCATAAAAAGGTATTAACAACAGGTGTTTGTGTTTTCCATTGATTGCCATTGCATTGAAGTATTGTACCATCAGCACCGACAGCAACAATGTCATTTTCAGACAAGCCGTAAATACTGTGAAGGCTTTGTGTGTTGTCACTGGTAATCGAAACCCAGTCTGATTCACTGTAAACAAGAATAACCCCATCTTCACCCACAATATAATGTCTGGATGTTGAATTCTCCCAGACATCATTGAGCCAGTTATGCGTTGGCGCTTCAATGATGTTCCAGATATCTTCCGCCGTCTGGGTCTCAACTGTAATTGTTTGTGAAAAACGACTCAACAGTTTATTGGCATTTTGATCATTAGGCAACGTAATGGTTCGGATACGACATTCATATTGAGAACCGGGTAAGAGACCCCATAGTTCGTAAGTGACGATTGCTTGATTGTTTATGGTATCACATTTGTTAGAAATATTGCTTTTGTCACAGCATATTTCATAGCCACCAGTAGCTTTATAAATAGAGGGTTCCCATGAAAAAGAAACCATATTATTGGAGACTGTGAGCGCTCTGAAATTTGTGGGTGGAAGCGTCTGGAAGGTTTGCCAGTCATTTTCAATTTGTTTGTCAGACATAAACTCCGCTACATCATCATTGGGTGCTGTTAACATATTGAAACGAAAATCACTTTGTTGTGAAGCAAGAGATATTAATTCCTGAAAATATTCAGGCATATTGCCCTCAAATAGATTGCCTGCAATGGACAATTTTTGTAACTGATATAAATTTGACAGACTTTCAGGAATTGAACCATAAAAGATGTTATGGGATAAATTCAGTTCTGTGAGGTTGCTGAGAGACGTAATACCATCAGCAAAATGGCCGGTGAACTGGTTATTGCTGACATTTAGTTTAACAAGATTGCTCATTAAAGATATTTTTGAAGAAATTTCTCCCTGAAATTGATTATTATTGATATACATTGTTTCCATATGCTTAAATTGAAATAAAAGTTCCGGGATTTCTCCGGAAAAATCGTTATCATTCACATACAATTCTTTTAAGCTTCGTAATAAATACAAATTATCAGGAAGGTTTCCAAACAGATTATTATTGCTTAAATTGAGGATTTGTATAGATCTTACATTGGAAAAATCAACAGGAATTTCACCAGATAAATGATTATTCTGCAAATTAATTTCAATAACATGTTGATTTTGATCACAGACGATTCCTTCCCATTCACATACAGATTTATCCGAGTTCCAGTTTGAATTTCTCTCCCAGGCATTGCCGCTGGTTTGTTCAAAAAAATGAATGAGCGCACCTCTCTGATTACTGACGATAAAATTGAAACTGATTTGATCAGACAACAATCCGCTGTCGTAAACATCCAGCGTAATCGTTGATTGACCGGGGGTATCGGTTGCTTGAATTCTGAATACACCTTCTTGTGAATCTTCATAAGAAATTATTTTTGTATAAACAGGACGTCTGTCACTCAAGAAAATTTTTTCAAGCGTAACCACATTCAGATTGCTGGAACGGGCAATAACCATTAAATTGCCCCTATCCGTATTTTCGATAGTGTAATTGATTGAATAAGAAAGCTCGCCAGGTAATGCACTCGTGGAAAAGATATCAGAGATCAAAGGCGCATTGCGGTCAACAATTGAAAAATGCCCGACAGTATGTATGGTGACTGGATGAATATGATCATTTTGTACGATTCTAATTTGACAGTTTGGCGAGGCAGGCGGAGAAATAATCCAGTTAAATGGCACTCGATCTGTATTTGCTAGTAGCATACGATATGTTTTTCCGCCATCTCGGGACAATTCTATATCAACTGTATTTGTGTATGAACTTTTATCCCAGGAAATATTGAGCTGGGAACCAATTTTGTATTCCCCACCCTGAGTCGGCATTTGAATAAACGAAGGATCATAATTGGCATCACGAACAGCGCGATAATAGATTGCCATATCTGATATTGTTGTGGTCAGGCCGGTATCTGTATCAACTGTAACGATTGTGTATGCATGCCCCTGAAAAATGTTTCCTGTCCAGAGCTGAATGGATGCGGACGTATAGGGAAAAAAGATCGCATTATTTGTGGTGTCAATTTTGTCGATCAGGTTATCAAGTTCTTGAGCAGTTGGCAGCCGCCAATTAGTATATGAAGATACTGTTAAATCTGCGCAAATCGATTTGGCTGTTGCCCATGTCACTTTTGAGGGCGTAATTTCCTGATACCACATAAGCCCGGTGTTGACATCTGTAACAGTGTTATCCGGATTGATAAATAATGATGGAATGCTATCCGCCAAAAGGGATTGAAAACATCCAGTGAAACATATAATGCCTATGATAAAAATGGCTTTCTTCATATCTGTATCCTATCTATGGGAATTCCGGAAATTCCGGCAATTCTGTTGCAATTTCATGTTTTTGTTCTGAAACATATGTAATGTCATCCTGTTTTTGCTCTACAAAATTATTGATAACATCTGAAAAGTTAGCAAGTGGAGGCTTCAGCGCATCGGCATCAACAATCATTTGTTGAACAGATACTTTTTTGGCATCAGATTGAGAGATTCGAATGATTTGTTTTTTTTCAGAAGCTGCTTCTTTTTCATCTGTTTCAGTTTGAGGCATTGCCTGCCTGTCAAGTCTGAATTCGTTTTTTAAGCCATCCATTTCTTCAATGGATAAAGATATCGGCGATGTGGGCGATTTTCCCGAAAAAATACTTGATTTCTCAAAAGCATTCAGAATGACTGGTGGTAAATCTGGCATGTCCAAGCCGATGAGCGAAAGCGTTGTATTCTCAAAAGCAGCAACTTCAGTTAGATCCGGCTTTACCTGAATCATGAAATCAGAGCCTCGAACACCAATCAATGCACTTGCTGTTTTGACACGAAATCGACGATTTTTATATGATTGCAGCTTTTTCACCGAAAATCGTGCCCTGCCTGAAGACATATGAATAAATGTATTTCTGGTTCGATTCTTTGGGGTATAAACAATCTGATTGTATTGGATTCTGGATTCAGAACCTTGAGAAATCTGACTGCCATCATTTAAATGAATCAACACATCTGCTGAATATCCAGTCATAATCGTATCGCCGCGATAGACTTGCATATCCTGAAATACATGGTAGCCTGACGTTTCATTCAGGTGAACAATGATCACTTTTCCTGAAACACGCGCCACCTTTCCGACAAAACGTCCGATACCTGGCTGATAATCGGTTTCATAGATTGCGATGGAATCAATGGATTCATCCGCCAATACAAAAACAGCGCTCATGATATAACCGATTATTGCAAAACGTATGAATTGCTTATAAATCATGTCAATTCTCCATATTCATTACCGCCGCACTGTCAAATAAACAGCGAGCAAATTTTTTCGATAGTCATAGGCATGAATATTTGAATCATTTTTAGCCCATTGATAATTCATTACTACCTGTAAGCCTTCATATTCAAGCGGAACTTCAAAGCCCAGTCGCGCACGATATTGTTTATCTTCCCGTTTCATCCGATGGATGGAATCCAGATGTTCATGATCTCGCAGTCCACTTCTGGCAAATAACGTTACTGCACATTTGGGATGGACAAACAGTTTCATGTTGATTTGTGCTGCTGATACTTCGTAATTATGATCTCGGTGGGCGCTTGAAATTTTTACAGAAGAAAAAAGGGTTTGTAATTGATATAAATCTGGATCAAAAAGAAAGGAAAGGCCCAATCTAATGCCATGTCGATTGGCATCCCGATGATCATCCTGAAAATGATTATCCATTGAATACGCATAATCAATATATGGCACAATCACATTTTCAACATTGAAACTGACACGTGATCGCCATTGGATCCGCTGAAGAAATCGATTACTGTTCAGCCAGAAATATGATGGCATCAGTTCTGTATGCCACTGATAATTTTCGTTTTTCAATATGCTATAAAATATCAGATTGCTGTTGATCAAATTGGCATCACTCGTATCCAGATGCGTGGATTGATAATGTCCATAACCCACACCCATTTTATATGTTGCTTCATTAACCAGGTGGTATCGTCCAAACAAAAGAACAGAATTCAACAAATCATCAGCATCACCATCCACATCAGGAGAGTAAAGATTAACATTGTCATCATATGCCATACCAAGCGTGCAATATAAATCGTAATATTTGAATTGCATGCGTTGCATGTCGACGGCTTGCAGCCATTTTGATGCCTGCCTGCGAAGGCTTCTCTGTTCACCATGCATTTTTACCTGTTTTAAATAATTGTATGCGAGGGTCCAATCATGCTGATGATAGAAGCTTACCCCAGCATAAAAATAACCTGCATCTTTCAGTGAGGGGGTGGTTTCCGCTGCTTTTAACAGATGGGGAATAGCTTGTTCATATACTTTCATATGAAAAAAAGCGATGCCAGCCCGAAAGTGGGCAATAACTGTTTGCTCGGCATCGGTGTCTTGTTTGATCGCCATTTCATATAGTTTTGCAGCCTGTTTATAACTTTTTTGATAAAAATGCGCTGATGCCATATCAAAAGCCAGACCTTGAAGATCGGGTGAAAGCTGCCACGCAATGGCAAACCGATTTTGAGCGGCATCGTATTTTTTTTCTGCCAGATCTGTTTTTCCCAAATAATACAAATAAAGGGGGCTTTCTGATGAATACATCAGGGCTTTTTTAAAATATTGACGTGCCGTTTCAGTGTCGCTCTCCTGAAGTGCAAAAGCGCCCAGGTCAAAATAAACTTGATCTTTTGATGCCATCGCAATTGATGAATAAAAGATCAGAATGATCATAAATACAAGCGTTGAATTTTTTCGCATGTTTGATTCTCCAATCATCGCGGGGATTGAAAATCAGGTCTATAAAAGACTGATCTCATATATTGGATTATTTGAACATATTGATTTGGCTTACCAATAACAGTTCTATACTTTTTTTGAATTGTTTATGCTTTAAAATGTGAAGATTATTGAGCAAGATTTGTGCCATTGTTAGAAGGGGTGGTGGAAGTAATGGGGGTGTCCAATCATATTTGCCCCCCCATCATTTCCTTAACTTCTGAACAAGGAGTAGCGGCAGAAGGTACAATATTTCCAGTTTTAATCCTTTGTTTTAAAAGGTTAATTTCACATTCGATTGGAGAATCGAATCCCATACTTAATAAATAATGATTTTTAGCCGCCAAATGCTTCTGCGGAATTTGATTTGCACTATATATATTGATATTAATGGGACATATTCACATTTATTAAATAATGTTTTAATTATATTTAATGAATAAGGGATATATTCACATTTAATAAATAATGCTTTAATTATACTTGATAAATAAGGGACATTTTCACATTGATTAAATATTTTTTTAATCATATTATTTTATTCAATTAAAGCCCCCTTATCTTTTCGAAAATATTGTCGCATCAGTTTTCTGAATTGTCTTAAAAAATTTGAAAATATCCTATTAGGAATACTCGAAAAATAAGGTCTCCATTTATCTTGAACGTATAATAGTTTGGCACGTAGAGACGTAGCATGCTAGGTCTCTACAGAACAAAAACCCCGATGAACATTTTTTAAAAAGGGGAACTTATTTTCAGAGAATTCCTTAGCATAAAAGGGACATTTTAACTTTTACTAAATAGTCTTTTAAATCATGTTAAATAATCATGATTACTTAAACATTAATGAATATCCTTATTACAAATTTATAATTTTAAGGGGACATATTCACTTATAAAGAATAATTCTTTATTTAATAGATTATAATCTAAGGACACCCACACAAAAGATTTAAAAATGTTAACAAACTGCTGTGACAGATTCACTTAATTAGATATAATCTGGATAATTGGGAGTCTTTTCATAAAAAGTCAAATTAATAAACAATTAATTCACATTAAATTCAAAAGTTATCAACAAGTCATGACAAAACTTTTAATAAAAAAATTAACCAGTTATAAAGTTATCAACATATAAACAGGTCTTATTAAGATAATTAATTTTTTAAATAAATAATTAATAAAGGAAATCTTTGCAAAAATTAGCTGTATATATTTTTAAATAGTTTTTATTGTCAGACAGAAATGGGTATGTTAAACATTATATTTTTCTAATTGTTTAACAACTGATTATAAAAAACTATGAAAAATGAAGACATATTTAAAATAAATTTACATGGATATACTGTTAATGGCGCTTTGGAAGAGTTTATCGCAACCTATAATAATTTATGTTTACAAAGTACAAAAAATATTGATCTCTGCGTAATTCATGGTTATGGTTCAACGGGTAACGGGGGTAAAATCCGTACATCACTTAGAAAATATTTGTCTTTTCAAACAGATAAACTCAAATGGTCTGGTGGTGAACAAATAAATGGAAATGCGGGTATCACTATTGTAAAACCAGGAAAAACTTTATCGGAACCATATGAAAACTTGGCTCATGAAATATTTAATTATTGTCAGACAGCAAAAACCAAGAAAAAAATTGCAGGTCATTTTCGTAAACATGGAGATCAATGCATCTTAAAGGCGTTAAACTATTTGGAAAAAAATAAGAAATTGAAAATTATATGGAAAGGTAAACATAAATGCTATCAACAGAATTAAAGGAAAAAGTTCATGAATTTAAATCAATACTTAAAACCAACTGCATTTATTGAATCAGATCATAAAGATGTCCTTGAATTTGCAAAAAAAGTTACGAAAAACATAACAGATGCAAAAACAAAAGCGATAAAGCTTTTTTATGCGGTCAGGGATCAAATTATTTATGATCCTTATACGTTCAATTTAAACCCAGATAAAATCAAAGCAAGCCATGTTCTTGCAAACAAAAAGGGGTTTTGTGTACCAAAAGCTGTGTTAATGACTGCAGTTTTCCGTGCAGTTGGCATACCGGCAAGACTTGGATTTGCAGACCTTATTAATCATATCATGGGAGATGAACTGAAAAATATCCTACAAAGCAATATTCTTGCCTTTCATGGATATACAGAAATTTATCTTCATAATCACTGGATACGTGTTACACCTACTTTTCATTTTGAATTATGTAAAATCTTAAATGTACCATCTGTTGAATTTGATGGTGAATCTCATGCAATTTTTTCATCAACCGATAATAATGGCGAACAGTTTATGGAATATATAAAATATCATGGAACATTTGATGATGTTCCTTTAACAAAAATTGTCGAATCTATGATAATTCATTATCCCATGCTCAAAGAGCATGACGAACTTTTACCATAATAATAAAGGGGATTATATAAATGGCAGAAACTATAGATGAAATTACAATTAAGTATGAAGAAGATGGTCAATTGATTGTTGATGAACTGGATAAAGAAATTTTAACAAGGGGTGCCTGGACGACGATTATTTTTAAATATCGCCAATGGGAAAACAAGCTTGAAGACTTTGGAACTGAAAAATTTACCATTCGACGTTATCGAAAAATGAAAGGTGAATATAAACAACAATCTAAATTCAACATTTCAAACAAGGAACAGGCTGAAAAAATTGTGTCAACCTTAAATAGATGGATTTAGTTATTATAAATATTATACTTGAAATATGGAAAAACTGTAATATATTTATATTCTTAAATAATTGAAATATATAACGTATGATATGAAAAAACGATATTGTCATTTTTGTGGAAAGGTTTTGATTCGTTGTTTTGTTGAAGGGCGCACACGATATTACTGTACGAATTGCCAGGCACCTATTTATGAAAATCCTGTTCCTGCAAATGCGATCGTTCTGGTTGATAAGAATGATCGCTTGTTATTGGTTAAGCGATCAGTAGAACCCAAAATTGGTTCATGGTGTTTACCAGGCGGATTTATGGAACTTTATGAAAAACCTGAGGCAGCGGCCATACGCGAACTTGAAGAAGAAACTGGTATACATGGCAAAATTGACCGATTACTGGGGTTAACCACACATGATAGTCCACGTTATCAAACGATTTTGATGATCGGATATCTGGTCAAAGTTTATGAAGGAATTTTAGAAGCCGGTGATGATGCATCAGATGTGCAATTTTTTGAATTCAATCATTTGCCGGAAATCGCATTTGATAGTCATAAACAATTTATTCAGATGTATTTCAATCGTTAATAAATTTTAAAAATATAATAAAAAGATAGTGTTATGCCTGTTTTTGAATACTCAGCTTTTGATCAAAAAGGAAAAAATCGATCAGGTATCATTGATGCAGATAGTGCGACTGATGCCCGACAGAAATTAAAAACCAAACTTTTGTATCCAACATCATTGAAAGAAGCGCCGGATCATATGAAAACAACAACAGGTACTGGATCAAAAGGGTTTAATATCAATGTACAAAGTTTTTTTAAACGTGTGAAATCATCAGAGGTAACAATTATGACCCGGCAATTGGCAACGCTTGTAGGTGCTGGCTTGCCTCTGGTTACAGCGCTGTCGTCATTATTGCCTCAGACACCAAATCCTGCATTCAAACAGACGCTGGCACAGATAAAAGATTCCATTGTTGAAGGAAATAGTTTTGCCAAAGCCCTGGAACAATATCCCAAAATATTTTCAGAATTATTTATCAATATGGTGCGGGCGGGAGAGGCATCAGGCGCTCTTGAAATTGTTCTGGATCGACTGGCTGATCTTTCAGAAAAACAGCAGGAGTTAAAAGGACGTATTCGATCAGCATTGGCTTATCCGGTATTTATGCTGTTTTTAGGCTGTGCAGTCATGTTTGTTCTCATGGCTTATATTGTTCCAAATATTACATCAATTTTTGATGATATGGGCCAAACATTACCTGGTCCGACGCTTTTTTTGATTGCATTAAGTAGTTTTATTGAAAAATTCTGGTGGGTCATATTACTATTTTTTGCATTGATAATTATGATTTTACGCCAGGCTGTTAAAACAGAAAAAGGAAAATACACGAAAGATCGTATGTTATTAACTTTTCCATTAACCGGTACATTGGCTCAGAAATTGGCTGTTGCACGTTTTGGTAGAACTCTTGGGTCACTCATTGAAAATGGTGTTCTGTTAATACCCGCACTGGGTATTGTAAAAAATGTTGTGGGTAACGTTTTGATTGCTGATTTGATTGATGAAGCAATTGAAGATATTGGTAAAGGTGAAGGCCTGGGTCAGGCGCTTTCAAAAGGGGATATATTTCCACCTATATCAATACAGATGATACAGGTTGGGGAACAAAGTGGTGAGTTGGAAAAAATGTTAAGCAAAATTGCAGATATTTATGAAAATGAGGTTGAATCATCCATTTTAGCCATGACATCAATGCTTGAACCTGTAATGATTTTAACGATGGGTGTTTTAATGGGCTTTGTGGTCATCTCTATTTTATTACCGATTGTTGAAATGAATCAGCTTGTGAAATAGTTCTTTTTCATAATGAAGGAGTTCAGTAAGGGAATCTGATTCAGTCAGGAAAATTAAACATGAGTAAGAGTCAGGAAGAAAAAAAATCAACAGCGCATCAATGTTTTGCAGATATGTTTAAAACATCACTAATTCCATTGAATTTAGA
>Ga0272440_1000991_pt1 | contig 23649 bp, 13 predicted proteins | sample SSMMMBAug17_FD_192440 | JGI IMG/M metagenome (GOLD analysis project Ga0272440, IMG submission 192440) | Marine sediment archaeal communities from Little Sippewissett salt marsh, Falmouth, MA, United States - SSM-MMB-Aug17 | ecosystem: Environmental > Aquatic > Marine > Wetlands > Sediment ...
CCTGGGAATGCATACTTGGCGGCTCTGCCGCCTAAACATTGGTATAGGCGGCAGAGCCGCCGGGCATGCATTCCCAGGCAGAGCCTGGGAACGAGAAAAGTGTTAACTGGTAAATGAAGGATGCCCAATATTGGCGAGATTTGTTTCAGTGTTTATAGTGTTTGACTTCCATTGTCAAACACTATAAATAAAATGTTCTATTTTGATTTATATACCTTTATCGAGCCAATCAATGAAAAATAACGAAAATGAACTAAAAAAGAAACTGGCACAAACAGAGGCAATACTCTCCGCACTGCATCAGGGGGAGCTGGATGCTATTGTACGCGAATCGGATATTGCCCTGATCCGCAATGAGACGCTGGTTCGGAATACTGAATATGCACTTGAAGAAACACGTAATAATTTTAAACTGCTATTTGATACCCTGAATGATTTGTTGTTTATAATTGATACCTGTGGAAAAATCATTCATTTCAATCCATCGGTGCAGGAAAATTTGGGATATAGTTCTGATGATCTAAAAGCGATGAATTTTGTTCAATTGCATGCGCCGGTGGATCAAACAAAAATTCAACAAATTTTATCTCAAAATGCCCATATGAGCCTGATTCAAAACACATTAATTAAAAAAAATAATGATTTTATTTATGCAGAAACCAGTTTTTCTCGGGGGCTGTGGAGTCGTCAAGCTGTGTGGTTTGCTATTGTCAGAGATATTACCATTCGGAAACAGGCGGAGATGGAAATGAAAGCAGCCCGAAAAGCAGCCGAGGATGCCAACAAGGCCAAAACAGTTTTCTTTGCCAAGATGACTCACGAGTTACGCACCCCACTGAATGGAATTCTGGGATACACCCAGATGCTAATCAATGATAAACTGCTCAATTCAAACCATCAAAAAGCGGTCTCTATTATTCAAAGCAGTGGTGAATATTTGTTGGCACTGATCAACGATTTGTTGGATTTTTCCAAATTAGAAGCTCAACAAATGAAAATAAATAAAAAACAGTTTGCGCTTCGTAACATGGTTCAACATGTATCTGAATTGACTGTCATCCAGGCGCGTCAGAAAAATATTGCATTTTCAGTCTATGTTCCGGATATCATTCCTGAACAAATTTTAGGCGATGAAAAACGACTGCAACAGATTTTATTGAATATTCTGGGCAATGCTATTAAATTTACAGAAAAAGGCTCTGTGCGTTTTGAGCTTCAAATGACAGAAAAATCTCTGCGATTTCAGGTTAAGGACACCGGATGTGGTATTCCGGATGAAAAGATGGAGTTGATTTTCAAACCTTTTCATTCAGGGAAAAATGATACGCTACAAGTCGAGGGAACCGGTTTGGGGCTTTATATCAGCCGGGTTCTGGTTCGGATGATGGGGTCAGATCTGCATATTGAAAGTCAGATCGGACAGGGCACAACTGTATGGTTTGACTTGCCCGGTCATTTTTCATCCATTCAGTCACAAGAAGCATATGCACTGGAAACTCGGGCAGAACAATCGATTGAAAGCATGATTTATCCGCCCGATCATCTACTGAAAGAGTTGATGGAGTATACTTTGGCTGGTGATATCAGTGGCATTACTCAATGGATCAACAAAAACCTTTCAACCCACACAACTTTTCATTCGTTTTTTCAAACCATTAAAAATATGGCTTTAAAATTCAAATTATCTGAAATTCAGGCGATTGTTCAGGAACGTTTGAAACCACTTTGATCATATAGACCTGTATTCTTGCTGTTGAAATCATTTTTATAATTTGATATCAGGCGCAAAAATTGCATTATTTTTTGTGTTTTGATTGTAAGATTTTAAAATATAACGATTCATTCAAAATCTAATGACTAAATTCAACAAAAAGGTGATTTTATGGCATTAATAGAAAAAATACAAATTATTTCCGGTGTATACTGGATTGGTATTCCAGAAGCCAAACTATATATTTTGTGCGCCTGCCCGGCAGATAGTGTCAAGCACATGATGCGAAGGGGCTTGATTAAAACAATTGAACGTCAAGGGGTTTCCTTTGAGTCGGGCCCCAATGCGATTTTATTGTCAGATGTATTGGTACAAAATGGATATTTTTCCAATTTAGCGGAATTTCCTGTTCTTCAGATGCTGTATCGACAGGGGATGATTCTCCCCAATCATCCAAACAACACAGGAATTAAACCCCTCCTGATTGGTATTGAGGAGCAAATCAATGCGCATCTGTCCTATATTTATCGAGGGAACTATGGCCTTTGCTCCAAAGAAGAACTTCTGGAAACCGGGCTTTCCGAGCAGGAAGCCCAGAATATTATGCGCCTGAAATTACGATTTGCATTCAATAAAATCAAACAAACAAAAGAATTACTCGATACACAGGTTGTCGAAAATGAACCGGTTCATATTCGCAACGATGTCTATATCCATCGCACAGGTTTCAATACTTACAAATTTATGTACAAAGGGGAGACAGCTACTGTAGACTTGAACCTCAAAACCAGTGAGCAATATGGCCCGCCTTTTGAGCTTGGGTTTCACCAGATCAAGCGTGAATATTTCGCAGTCATTCATTCTGGGCAGGGTGATGGCTGGGATATCAATCGTCCCAGCATGGCGAGCATACTGATGTTTCAGGGAAATTTGTATTTAATTGATGCCGGTCCTAATCTTTTGCATACCCTAACGGCTTTGGGGATCAGTATTAATGAAATCGAGGGCGTTTTTCACACCCATGCCCATGATGACCATTTTGCCGGCTTAACCACATTGATTCGCGGCGATCATCGAATTAAATATTTTGTGACCGATCTGGTGCGGGCATCGGTTTCAAAGAAATTGCAAAGTCTGATGTCCTGGGATTCAGATCGTCTGGATCAATATTTTGATGTCTACCCCTTGGAATTCAACAAATGGAACAATGTCGAGGGCCTTGAGGTTCGGCCGGTTCTCTCACCTCATCCTGTTGAAAACAGTATTTTTACCTTTCGTGCGGTCTGGGATGGTGGATATCTGACCTATGCCCATTTTGCAGATTTAACGTCATTTGATGTTTTAAAAGGCATGATTACAGCAGATCCCAATGAAAATGGTATCAGTCAAGAATTTTACGATACAGTTTATCGCGAATACCTGACTCCCACAACGTTGAAAAAAATTGATGTGGGTGGTGGATTGATTCATGGAAAAGCCGAGGACTTTAAAGATGATCCATCAGAAAAAATTATTCTTTCCCATACTGCCCAATCCTTTACAAACAAAGAAAAGGAAATCGGGTCACGCGCGCCATTTGGTATGGTGGATGTCTTGATTTCGACGAATCAGGATCATACCATGCGTTATGCATTTCGCTATTTGCATGCATATTTTCCATCAGCACCGATAGCTGAGTTACGAATTTTACTCAATTGCCAGGTCATTTCATTCAATGCCGGCACAATTCTGGTGAAACAAGGGGTTGCCAATCCAAACATTTATTTGATTTTAACCGGCACAATAGAAATGATTCGTTCTGAAAAGAATGTGCATCAAATCATGTACGCCGGATCATTAATTGGTGAGTTGTCTGGATACAAAGAAAAACCATCCACAGAAACCTATAGCGCATGCAGTTATGTCTGGGCTCTTGAGATACCTGTCAATTTGTATGCCGAGTTTGTTCGTCGTAACAATCTTTATGATGATATCAAGGTCATGCAAAAAAGCATCGCATTTCTTCAAGATACCTGGTTATTTGGTGACATGGTGTCTTACCCGGTACAGAATAAAATTGCACAAAAATTAACAACGCATTCCTATGCAGCAGGCGAAAAAATCCCTGAAAGCGTTGCATCTCAATTGATTTTACTGATTGAGGGAGAATTGATCATTCGTTCAGGCGAAACTATCGTTGATACGCTTCAACCGGGCAAATTTTGTCGTGAGGAAACTATTCTGAGTGAAGATAGTAAAGCCTTTGAGGTATATGTATCAAAACCATCGACAGTTTATTGTATTCCAGCAAAAGTACTGCTGGATATTCCAGTGGTTATGTGGAAGCTTTTGGAAACTCAGGAAAAGCGACAGCAATATCGATATGGCGTGAAGTAAATCAAAGAAGTTGTCCGCGGAAAGAATAACCTTATTATAATTTGATCTTGTTCATAAATTCTGTTATGCAAGATGATATACAAAAATGATGCTCAAAAATGATGGATGCATTTCATTCCTGTAGTTAAAGGGGAAGGACTCTCATCGTAATGAAAAATGAATCACACGATCACAATTTCAAAAATTTGTTTATGGATTTTCCAAAAGAAGCTCTGGAATTCTTTTTTCCTGAGGTCTTAAAACGCTTCGGTTCGATCAGACATATTGAATTTGACCGGCAGGAGCCTAAAAAACATCACCTTAAAGACGCACATCTTTCATTGGATTTACCAATTATATTTCATTTTGACAAAGGAACGGTCGTTCTCTGGTTGGTGGAATTTCAGGAAGATAAACACAAGTTTTCTATCTACAAGCTTCTCAAATATACAGCAGACAAGATGGAAGCATATCCAGATTATACAATCGTGCCGACTGTTTTGTTTACAGATAGAAAAAAATGGCGAAAAAACGTTCTAACCATCATTGAAAGCAAGCTTTTCAATCGATTGTTTGTGCATTTTGAATACCTATTTATCAAGCTGTATGAATATAATGCCAGGGATTATTTTCATGTTAAGAATCCATTGGTAAAAATATTACTCCCTAAGATGAATTATGATGATAGAGATCGCTGGGAAGTGATTCGTCAGGCATATACTGGTTTGTTTCAGCTTGTAAAAATGGATTTATTCACTAAATATTCGTACTTTATTGATGTGTATTCAGAAATAGACGAAAACGAACGAAAATTGATTGAAAATGAAATCTCTGAAAAAAAGGAGACAGTTATGATTGCACAATATTTTACTGAAAAAGGTCAACTGTCAATGTTAAGTTATCAGTTTTCCAAACGCTTTAACATTGATAAATCGGCTGTTATGACTCGCCTGAATCAACTAGAAGGCAACGATCTCATGGAACTCGGCGGCCTTATTTTAGACTACGACAGACTGGAACCGATTAATAAATGGATCGACGCACGTATAGATGCAAAAAAAGAAAAACGCTATCAATCAAATCAATCAGGTGTCAGGCAGTAAATTCTTTCTTGCTATTTTTACTGGCTTATGTTATCGAATATTCATTTTGGATCATTAAATGTCAGTGTTGGCATTTATTTAAAACCATATTTATAAGGAGGATTTATTCAATGGCATATAATGCAGTTGAAATGAAAGATTGGCAAATATCAGAAGAAGCTGAAAAAAACATGCCCACACCAGGCGAATGGCAAGAAAAGTTAGGTCTTGATAAAGAAGAAGTGCTTGCTATGGGTCGTCTGGCCAAGCTTGATTTTATGAAAATAATCAATCGTCTCAAGGACAAACCCGATGGCAAATATGTTGAGGTTACAGCCATCACACCAACACCTTTGGGTGAAGGCAAAAGCACCACATCAGTTGGCTTGATGGAAGGTCTTGGCAAACGCGGTAAAAATGTGGGTGGTGCACTTCGTCAGCCATCTGGCGGCCCAACCATGAATGTTAAAGGAACAGCTGCTGGCGGTGGAAACGCATTATTGATTCCGATGACTGAATTTTCATTGGGATTGACTGGCGATATTAACGATATCATGAATGCTCACAACCTGGCCATGGTTGCTATGACAGCCCGAATGCAACATGAACGAAACTATAATGATGAACAACTTCAACGCCTCACCGGTATGCGTCGTTTGGATATTGATCCCACTCGCGTAGAACTGGGATGGATTATTGATTTTTGCGCTCAAGCCCTTCGCAATATCATTATTGGTATGGGCGGTCGTTATGATGGCTTTACCATGCAGTCCAAGTTTGGTATTGCGGTTAGCTCAGAATTGATGGCAATTCTTTCCATTATTAATGATTTACCTGATTTGAGAAAACGTCTGGATGAAATCACTGTCGCTTTTGACAAGAGCGGTAAACCGGTTACAACTGGCGACCTTGAAGTGGGTGGCGCAATGACCGCTTTTATGAGAAATACAATCAACCCCACGCTGATGTCTACTGCTGAGTATCAACCCTGTATGGTCCATGCCGGCCCATTTGCAAATATCGCTGTGGGTCAATCTTCGATTATTGCAGACCGCATTGGTCTGAAAATGTTTGATTATCATGTCACAGAAAGTGGTTTTGCTGCAGATATCGGTTTTGAAAAATTTTGGAATGTAAAATGCCGATACAGTGGATTGAAACCCCATGTTTCTGTTTTAACAACCACAATTCGTGCATTGAAAATGCATGGTGGCGGGCCTCGCGTGGTTCCAGGTATCAAAATGCCTGAAGAATATACAAAAGAAAATCTGGGACTTGTTGAAACAGGTATTGAAAATATGGTTCACCATATCAATACAATTCGTAAAGCTGGAATCAATCCAGTTGTATGTATCAATTGTTTTCATACCGATACAGATGCTGAAATTGACTTGGTTCGTAACGCAGCAGAAAAAGCAGGGGCACGATGCGCCAAATCTACTCATTGGGCCGATGGTGGCGAAGGTGCGCTTGAATTGGCTGATGCTGTTATTGATGCTTGCAATGAAGAAAATGATTTCAAATTCCTGTATCCCATTGAAACCAAACTGCGCGATCGTGTCGAATTGATTGCCAAAGAAGTATATGGTGCCGATGGTGTTGCATGGGATCCAGCTGCTGAGAAAAAAGCCCAAATGTTGGAATCGGATTCAAAATATGATGACTACACCACCATGATGGTTAAAACTCACTTGAGTCTGACACATGATCCAACATTGAAAAATGTTCCCAAAAACTGGACGCTGCCCATTCGTGACGTATTGATTTATTCTGGCGCCAAATTCCTTTGCCCATGCGCAGGTGCTATCAGCCTGATGCCAGGTACTGGCTCCAACCCAGCATTTAGAAGAATTGATGTGGATACTGAAACCGGTAAGGTTCATGGCCTGTTCTAATTGATTCTTGTGAATATACATTTTAAAGCCCGAAATTATTATAATTTCGGGCTTTTTTTTTGCTGATAATATTGCCTGCCTTTTTTGATGATCTCAATTCGCTTTCTCATGCTTACTGCATCGCACCCGACCCTTTAACATATCAATAAAACCCAAACGCGTCCCACAAACTTCACATCGCAAATCGGCCCGCCATTGTGCCTGACGTCGACGCTGGGCATCAACAGTGTTGCGCTCAATGGTTTCATCCAGGGCATCTTTGGGCATAATTTTATAATGAATTTGCCACAATCGAATATGAGCATCGTGTGACCCACTGGCCAGAGTCATGCCATCGGGCGAAAATGAAACAGCGCTGACAAAGTCCTTGTGAACATCCAGGCCATTGATTTCCTGGCCTGTTTTGACATTCCACAATTTAACCTGACGATCATGAGAACCCGATGCCAGGGTGATATTGTCTGGCGAAAAGGCTACGCAATTGATGCGTCGTGAATGTCCCTGGAGTTTTAACGATTGTTTTTTGGATGTCAAATCCCACAATCGCACGGTCTTGTCGTGAGAACCGGCAGCCAGTGTAAGACCATCCGGAGAAATGGCCAGAGCGCTGATATAATTTTTGGTCTGCCCCTTGAATGAATGAATCAGTTTTTGTGAGGTCACATCCCATAAGTGAATGATATCCCAACTACCGGCTGTCAACTGAAGACCATCTGGAGAAAAACAAAGGCAGCGGATGGTATCACTAAAATTATCAAATGTATGGATATGTTCCATTTTGGGGATATCCCACAGCCTGACTGTCTGGTCGTTTGAACCACTGGCAAGAATCAGGCCGTCCATGGTGAAATCAATAATTTCAACACTGTCGGTATGACCGGTGAGTGTGCCGATTTCATCCAGGCTGTTGGCATCCCATAACTTAATGCTATGATCCCATGAGGCCGAGGCCAGAGTATGACCATCTGGGGAAAAACGAATGCAATTCACCGCTTTTTTATGGGTGTTTGCAACACCAATGCATTGGTAGTTTTTCAGACTCCATATCCGAATACTGCCATCCTCGGCTCCACTGGCCAAGCGCTGACTGCATGGTGAAAATGCAATGCTCAATACACTGGAGTCATGGGCTGAAAGGGTTGCCAGATCTATACATGCAATGGGGTTGTCCAGAAGGTAGGCTATTTTTTCAGAGGCCTGTGCCTGGGTGACACGGGTCAAGTATTGGAAATCGGTGTTATGATGCACTAAGGCCTTGGTTTCATTGAGCAAATCGAAAATTTCTTTTTCCGCAATGTCTGTATCTCGCCGGGTCTGAATTTTAGCCAGAGAAACAAATTGATGTTGCTGTTTTTCATACTGGTTAATGGGTTGTGAGCGTTTTTTCTTGGAAGTTTGCCCTAGTTTCATTGATTGGTAAAATGTATCCGATTCCTGCAAAATGGGACAGGCATCCAGATAATCCATGTAAGAATTTTTTTGATATATTTGATTGGCTGCATTAAACAAAGATTTCCATTGGCCAAAATCCTCTGGACTGCGTTGTTGATATTTTTCAAGATGCCGATCAGCAACCATTGCCAGATGGATGTGATCACATTCAGACTTGGCTGTATTTCTCATGGTGGTCATTAGCTGGCAAAGATTGTCTGAAAGGTTCAAGAAAGCATCATCAATATGGACTTTCAAACCATACAATGGATTTTTTTCAATCAGATTTTTAATGAACGTCAAAGCAGACTTATCGCCAATGCTTGCCTTAAATCGCGCCAGTGCATATGCCGCTTCATCGAAATCTGGTGATGCTGCGTGCGCTTCTTCAGCATAGTGGATAGCATCATTGTCTTTTTTTAAGGCATAAGCACCCATGCTGGCATGAAAATAGGCCTCGGCTGCACGTTCTGGCTTGTTTTCTGCCTCAAAATATTTGGCTGACTTTAAAAACAGATTGATCCCTTCCTCAATATCCAGATGCTCCGGCACGTAAAGGTTGATCAATGCGCTGGTATATAAAACAAATGGATCGTATTTTTCATAGGATTCGGCCAAAGCCAGGTTCTCTTTGCTCTCTTCGTACAGGTCATTGATAAAATGTTTACAAGCCTGGCTAATATAATAGCGTCGCTCTTCTTGAAAGTCTGGAATCCTCAATGTTTCAAATATATCTGTTTCATTTAATTTTAAAATAGCATTGCGATGAATGTGGAGGGCCATGGGCAGTTGATAATGAATCCCTGCCTGAGAAATCCGATTGCATTTCAATGCATGATTTTTTCCATTTGAAAAAATCAACTGAATCAATTCATAAATATCGCTTTTGTTTTCAGTTACAAGCCCACTGATATGGTTTTGAATGTAACGTTTCAATGCGAATGGGCTGGTAAATATATTTAATGATTCTCTTTGCTTTTGTTGGCTTTGAGTCAGTTGATTCTGCTTTTTGGGTCCAGAATAGGGATGATAAACCGATGAGTCATGAGACATTCGCTTGACAGTGTAATTTTGCATCGTTATACTTTGTGAATCGCCTGACAAATGGGTATTCGTCGCTTTTTTTGGGGCAGTATCTTTTTGTTGAGATTCATCGGAATCATTTTTTTTATTGAATGAATTACTGATAAACTGTTTCCAACTTTTTCGATCACGATGATAAATGGTCATAATGGATTCTCCAGTATTACGTGGTTATGGCATGAAATTTGCCCTGAATAATCTAATGTTTTTTTGCGATTATCAGACAGTCAAAAAAAGACGAAAGGTGATAAAAAAAGAATCAGGGACTGCCTGGTCAAAGTTGGCATGTAATATGAATGCTCTCATTTGACGATCTTCGATGCGTATTGATTCGTTTGCAGAATCATAATTTAAAACAATTTTTATGGTTTTTTGTATACAAATTCCCTGGTATGTCAAGAACAATTATTCTGCTCATGCATAACTGAAGGGTTTTCAAGCGCTGAATAAAGATCGTTAATGTATTCAATTGAATCTTGGGGTAAACTGCATTGTGATGGAACGATATCATTATCAATAATTTTGATTGATTGAACCAAAATCTAAAAGGACTTTTTATGGTTAAGAAGAAACAAAAAAAAACGCTCGGTCAAATTCTTCTTGAACATCGATATATTACACAAGAACAACTTGATGACGCTTTAAAAGTCAAGGAGCAGAATCCGGATACATTTTTGGGTCAAATTTTAATTGATATGGGGATCCCCCAATCAATTATCAATAAAGCACTGGATTCTTATCGTAAACGAAAACCCATTGGTCAGATTCTCATTGAGCAAAACCTGATTAATCGAAAGCAATTGCAAGAAGCGCTAGAACGTCAAAAAATATCCCATAAACCCCTTGGTGATACTTTGATATCCCTTGGTTTTATAACCAAAGATCAGTATTTACATGCCCTTTCCAAGCATTTTAATATGCCCACACGTTCTCTTGAATCATTCAAGATATCGAAATCACTTCAAAAAAGCATTGGTGAAAAATTTGCTTTAAAAAATAAAATCATTGTTCTGGAACATACAGACAATCGGATACAACTGGCCATTGCGCGCCCCACCAAGGAGCTTTCCGATGATCTGTATCGTTTTTTGCCACGCTCTAAAACCATTCAGCTATTTTTGGCGCGAACCGATGAAATTGAGCAATTACTAAAAACCTATTATTCATCACAGGATCAGACAGGTACTGGCAAAAAGTCTGAAATGATTGATACCAGCAATGTGGAATGGGAGACTATCGATGAAGCCGAGGATGAAGACGATTCCACCTCTCTGGATGCAGATGCCGCATCTGGCGCCATTGCTGTGCAGTATGTCAATGAAATTATTCTTCAGGCACATCGCGTGGGCTCCTCGGATATTCACATTGAGCCGGGTATGGAGAAGCGTCCCACTGCTGTTCGCATGCGGATTGATGGCGCTTGTCGGAATGTCATGGAAATTCCGGCAAAAGATATTAAGGCAGTGATTTCAAGAATCAAGATTATGTCAGGTATGAATATTGCCGAACGTCGGCGGCCTCAGGATGGCAAAGCCAAGTTAAAATTTCAGGGCAAAAAAATAGAACTTCGTATTGCCACGCTGCCAACAGTCAATGGAGAAAGCGCGGTGATTCGTTTACTGGCATCGGGTGGTGCTTTGCCATTGGAGAAGCTGAATTTTTCAAAACATAATCTGGAGCGATCCCAGGAACTGATTACCCGACCACATGGTATCTATCTCGTTGTGGGTCCGACTGGATCTGGTAAAACAACAACACTTCATGGTATTCTGGATCATATCAATACAGCGGATCGAAAAATCTGGACAGCAGAAGATCCGGTTGAAATCACTCAGCCCGGCCTGCAGCAGGTTCAGGTGAATCATAAAATTGGAATGGATTTCGCGGCAGTCATGCGATCATTTTTGCGGGCCGATCCCGATGTCATATTAATTGGTGAAATGCGAGACTTTGAAACAGCCAATATTGCAATCGAGGCCTCATTGACTGGTCATATGGTTTTTTCCACCCTTCATACCAATTCAGCCCCGGAAACAGTGACCCGATTAATTGACATCGGTTTGGATCCATTTAATTTTGCCGATGCCCTTCGTGGCATTCTTGCGCAACGACTGGTCCGAACCCTCTGTTCTGCCTGTAAGGAAACCTATCACGCAGATAAAAAAGAAGTGGAAGAACTCAAGCGGTTATATGGTGAGAAATATTTTGGTGAATTAAATGTTGATGAAAGGAAACTTAAATTATATAAACCGGTTGGATGTGAAAAATGCTCACATACTGGATATCGAGGACGAACCGGCATTCATGAGTTGCTCGAAGGCACCGATGAAGTCAAGCACAGTATTGCGATGAAAAAATCAGTTGAAGAAATTCGTGACAAAGGTATGGAAGCAGGAATGCGGACACTCCTTCAAGATGGTGTCACCAAAATATTAAAAGGGGATTTCGACCTTGTGCAGCTTCATCGGGTAACAGCAGAAAGCTAGTCCTCTGGTTCCACCCAAACAATATGTGATTTATTAATAAAAAAAACTTTCCCACAACCATCAGCCGAGGCAGCATCAAATAAAACCACAAATGGATTCTCTGTTCGGGTAAAAACATCGGAAACCCGTTCTTTTGCACCAATATTGATTTTTCCGGACAGGGTTGATCCATCAGCTGTGCGGATAGTTATATTTTTTGTATTGACCTTGAATTTTGATTGTTTTTCCAATTCTTTGGATACAGCCATTGCTTACTCCTTGATAAAAAAATGATAAATATGAACATTCAATTACTTTGTCAGCTGTGCTACATAATGTTAATGATTGGTGTAAGTGAATGTTATGTCTTTAAATTTTCAGTTTAGCAAAATTAATGCCATAGTATATAAATAAGACATTGAACCTTGAAGGAGGTTAACATGCCTGTTGGCAGTCACAAAGATGCATTCAAAGCGCATCAGAAAATAAAAAAGATTATGCGAAATCAAGAAAGTCCTGTGTTGGCAAGAATCGCCAGTGAAATTCTCCTTGATTTCATGAAAAATTTACGTCAGGTGATTGGTTATCAGGTGCCAGACTCTTTGCCAATAGATTCAACGAACTATGACACGAATCGACTGGATGATGCCCTAAAGACTGTTTCTGGTTTATGTGGTAAATGCCAGGAAGCGCATCACGATGGATGTTATGTGAACCAGGCCAGGCGAGTCCTGATTGCTGCAAAAACAGGTGTGGATTTAGGACCAAAGCTTCAGGGAAGTGGTGAACTGGACGCATTATTAAAAAAGGCGGAGATCCTTAAAAGCGCACAGCAATCTGTTGACAGGAAACAAAATACATATCAATGTCGCTACGCTATTCCAGAAAAAATCGATGATCTGAAAATTGTCTACGAGGAATTGCTTGAAAAAGATATCTATCGTTCATCGCTGATTGATGAAATTGTGTCAACGATCCGCTCTGTTGCATCGGGTAATCTGGAATTGGAAATGCCTGTTCACGATGATCCACAGTTGGGCAAAATGGCCACTGCATTTAATATCATGTTGGGAATGGTGAATGAATCCATGCGATCCTTGGAGAATGCTTTTGAAAGCATGGTGCGAACGTTATCCACCGCAATCGAGGCCAGACATCCCATCACAGCCGGACATTCTCATCGTGTAACAGAATATAGCGTCTTTCTCGGCAAAAAAATGGGGCTATCTGAAGAAGACCTGGAGGTAATCAAATACGCCGGGCTGCTGCATGATATTGGTAAAATTGCCATCCCTGATGCAGTTTTAACCAAAAAAGGCCGATTTGATGCTGCGGAACGAGAAGTCATGAAAGGCCACGCCTTGTGGACATTAAAAATTCTTAAACCCATTGAATTGCCCAAGTCATTAAAATCCGTTCCGATTATTGCAGGGAGTCACCATGAAAAAATGGATGGTTCCGGTTATCCGCTCGGGCTGGCAAAAAATGAAATTCCACATTTTGCCTGTATCCTGGCTGTGGGCGATGTTTTTGATGCCCTGACTTCTGTGCGTGAATATCCCAAGTATGAGGGAAAAAAAGAACTGAGTTGTGATCCCATGCCAAAGGATAGAGTTTTTGGTATATTGGAAAAGGATCAAGATACTCACTTTCATCCTGAGGTGGTTCAGACCGCTTTAAATTCGCGGTCTGAATTGGAAGCTCTTTGGCATGAATTGCATTGTCGGAATTGAAATGTTGTCATAATTATCAAATCAATACTTCATGTTTTTATATTTTTTACTTGAAAAATTGAAATGTTTGATTTATATATCACGGATTAACTTGAATTTGCAATTAAGATATTCTGTGTGAATATGTGATAATCAATTTTATCTAAAGTACCTGTGGCAATTACTAAAGAACGTTTTAAGGTTTTCATTCAGTTCATATTCAAGAGTTGAAGAGCGGTGTAAATCAAGAAGGGATCTTGCATACCAGAAAAAACTAAAATGGTTTAACGTTACATACAATAATAAAAAATTGGAGCTTTCAATTGACAACAGCACCAAAAGTTTTTCTCAGCTATGCGAGAGAAGATAAGGAAAAGGTAGAGGATTTATACCAAGAGCTATCCCAAGCTGGTTTTGATCCCTGGATGGATACGAAGAACATTATTGCTGGAGAGAGATGGGATACCAGTATAAATAATGCACTACGAGACTCTGATTTTTGTATCATATGCCTGTCTCCTAATTCCATCCGCAAGAAAGGTTATCTTCAAGATGAAATAAAAAAAGCGTTGGACATATTTAGGGAACATCAAGTTGAGGATATCTATTTAATACCTCTTAAACTGGAAGAGTGTGAGATGCCCCATGCTTTAAATGAAATTCAATGGGTAGAATTTTTTAGTAAAGATGGATTATCACGCTTAAAGAACGCAATTCAGGAGGGTATTGATAGGCGATTAAATAACCCACCAGAAGAAATAACGAAAGCTAGAAAAAGTAAATCTTTCTTGTTAGGAGGTATCCTTATTCCGCTAGTTGTTGCTTTAATTTCTATAGTTCCATCAATTATCCCTTTTTTTAAAGCAACACCACAATTTGTAATCGAAAAATCAGTTTTAGAATCGGGTGAAAAAACTGTTATCATTACTGCAAACAACGATGCAGCAAAAAAAAATAAGCTCCTGGATATTAAATTTGATGAAATTGAGTACCCTAAAAAAGGAATTCCTGATGAAAAAGAACTTGGTAAGTGGCGTTTTGACTTAAAAGATGTGCGTATCCTGGCTAAAGAAAAATATCCTATTAGAATAAGATTTCCCGGAGATGAATGGTCATCTCGAATAAATATCGCGATAGTTAGTCCTACCACTACCACTACTACGACTATAACCAGCACTACTAACACAACCACGACAACCACTACTGATACTACTACTATTGCTGCTGTTGCTCCTGTAAGACCTAGCCCTCAAAGTCGATATAGCTATAAAAATGGAATGATAATTGACAATAAAAGTAACCTCATGTGGCTCAAAAAAGCTTCTGGCTCAATGAATTGGCATGAAGCAGACAAATTTTTAAAAAAAATGAATTCAAAAAAATTGAAAGGCTACAATGATTGGAGATTGCCCAGTAAACAGGAATTACTGAAGGTTGCCAGGTTTGCTAAAAAAAATCCTGGCTTTTTTCCTAATGATGACCAATTGTACTGGTCATCAACGAAAAAAGGAATAAGGTTTGCCTATGCAGTAAATATTGGAGATGCAACTGAGGAATGGGGAAACAAAAAAAATGATATTTATTATGTCAGGTTGCTTCGAAATAACAACTAAAGCTCGTTTCATATTGGTTGATGCAAAATTTTTCCTTCAATAGTGTATTTTAAGATGACTATGCTCAGTTATTTTGTATCAACTAATTTGAAACGAGCTTTAGTTTTTAGTGTTTCAAATTTATTACTATTATCGTTCAACTATGTTTATTTATGGCATGTTACTATTATCGTTCAACTAGGGTGCAAAACAAAAAGTTGTACTTTTTTAAACTTATTGTTTTATTGCATTTCTTAGCCCTGAAAGGGCGTAACATAACAGCCCAGGGCAACGCCCTGGGTAAAATATATTCCAATGATTTGAGCCCTGAAAGGGCGACACATAAACTAACAATGATAAAAGGTAGCCATTTATGTAGCGCCCTTACAGGGCTTAAAAATCTTTTTTACATTTCCCCAGGCTGGTATGTTACACCATTTCAGGGCTAAGAAAATAATGCAACTTTTTTGTGTTGCACCCTTTCAACTATGATTTTTTATGGCATGTTTATTGCCTTCTCATTCCCACGCTTTGCGTGGGAATGTCTCTGGGCCCCATAAGAAGTACCTGAAAAATAAGTACACACTCTTTTCTTAGCCCCGATAGGGGCGGAATCTTTGTAGGCTGGGGCGTTAGCCCTAGGTCATTGACCAAGTCAGCATCTTAGCCCCGATAGGGGCGACATAAATATTGTTGTTTGTTTATAAATATGTCGCCCCTATCGGGGCTTAAGAAATTGACAGGTCAATAACCTGGGGCTAACGCCCCAGTCAACAAAGATTTTGTCCCTATCGGGGCTAAGAAAATGTTCGACTTCTTGGGAATACGTTCGATATTAATTACCGAAAAAATTGGAATTCACCCTTATCGAGATGCGCTGGAACGTGCGAACGATAAAGCAATAATTATGCCATGAAAAACCAAAGTTGAACGATAATTTATTCTTTTAATTGGATCTGGAAAATATTCAGATAACTTTTTTAATGTTCCAAGTTTATTACTTACAAGAATGGAGGAATTAACAATGAGAAAAGTATTTTTACTGATGCTGATAGCTTCGTTAGTAGCTTGTGCAGAAGTTAAAACGAATGAAACAAAAATTATAGAGGAGCCGGTAGTTGTGGAGGAACCGGTAGTTGTGGATGAACCGATAATTGAGCATTCGGTTCGAGAAGAATGGCAATTTTATCCTGATATCACAAAAAATAACAATATCCATCCTCAAGAAAACCTTGTTTTCAATATTAAGATTCTTGAATCAACCGCAAAAATTAAGAGACTTTCTTTATTTTTTGGAGATGGTTCTTTTAAGGAATATGAGCCGCAATGTAAGGAAGAAAATTATAGCTGGCAATGTGATCCAGTCTATATAGAGCATTCATATTTACAAGAAAAATTCTATAAACCATGTCTTAAATATACATCTGACGATGGAACCATCATTGATGAGAATTGCTATAAAGATAAGGTTTCAGTCGTTCCAGTGGTATTATCTGATCAAGAGCTACAAGAGGTTGCTTATAGTAAGTTAACGAGTCAATTGATCAAAGTTATTTACAAAATTGTTGAAGATCGAAAACCAGCACAAACAAGATTTGCCTTGTCTGTTTTTAAAAATGCAAATTTTGAATACAATGGAGACTCTAAAGATCTGGAAACAGTTCAGCGGATAACGAAATCACTTGTGAAAAGAGGTTATCAGGTTATCGAAAAACATCCACAAGTATTAATTCGACTGGCACATGAAGCCATTGTTAGAGTTAATGAAAGTGGTGACTTAGACGATGACTATATGGATTCGTTAGAGTATGGCTTGCGTACAACTTATAAGGGAGAGGATGTTCCTTTTTACTACTCAATTCAAATGGAAGGAATTGAAGATAAAAGAAAGGAACAGTATGCAAGCACGATGGCTGATAAGGAAAGTGATGAATTGGAAAATATAAACAATATTAAGTCAACCCAGGAAAATGCAACAAAATCTATTACCAGTACACGTAATCGTCCTTTATTATTTGCAAAATTCCTAACCGCTGATTACTTGATTGTTATTGATCGAATAGAGGATCTTCATGTCGAGAAAAGTTCACCCATTTACTATAATCTTGAATTCCAAAAAGAAATGATTGAAAGGGTTGCCAAAGTAAAATACAATATAAGAATATTGCATAAAGATGGCACAATTATTTGGATGGATGACTTATATGGAGAGGCAAAAGATAGAGTTATTCCTCAATTTGTTCCCAAAAATGTGTCTCAAAATTAACTGAATGGTAGAAACCTGGAGCCAAAAGTCATTAAATAATTGTTCAAGGTATTAGTGTTTTTTTTCTTACTTTCAAAAGAAGGAGCAGACATGCAAGACAAAACTTGTATCGTTATGTATTTAATGGTGATTATTCCATTTCTTTTTGTAAACAACTTGTATGCAGATTGTATTCAGGATTCAACAATTGGACGCGTTTCATATGTCAGAAACTACTTTGGTGGTGATCATCAAAAAATGCCAGGTCTTTGTAGTATTAGTAGTGATTGTGGCGCTTACAATGCCTGGAATTATTGGGATTTAGGCTTTGGAAAAGGGTATTTTCCCCAAGTCAATTCCATTATGATTATTGATCGTGATAGTCAATTACCCTATGGACATATGGCAGTTGTCGTTAATGTCAACGAAGATGTTTTGACAGTTCATGAATCAAACTGGTATTCAAATGAACGTTGTGATTGCAATGTAAAGTATACTTTTGACCAAGACGAAATGAGTGTTACAAGGAGAAATGATATAAGTAATAAGTACAGCGTCTTGGGTTTTGTTTATAGTAAGAATAATTATGAAACCACATCTAAATTAAGCAATAATCAGAAACTTGAACCATTTAAATCAAGAAGAAAAATTTCAAAATTCCCTGGAGAAAATTGTGGAGAAGAAAAAGTATACGATTGCCAACTAAATTGCATTTATCTTTCAGATGCAAACAATTGGACTGGAGATGGATTTTGTGATGATGGCGAGCATGGAATATTCCTGAACTGCTCGGTATTTAATAGCGATGGTGGAGATTGTATTTTGTTTAATACAAAGGCGCCCCGAGAAAAATGTTCTGATGAAAATATATACGACTGTGATTTAAATTGTGTAAATGCTGTTGATGCAATTAACTGGATAGGAGATGGTAAATGTGATAATGGCGAATTTGGCATAAATATTAATTGTAAAGCTTTTCATAACGATAATGGTGATTGTAACATTGATAAGCAACCATAATCTGTAAATCCAAACAAAAAAGGGTTTGATTTGGACAAGCATCCAAATCAAACCCTTTAAAAATTCCCCAAATAAATTTGGTTTAGAAAAGCAAAATCCGAGAAGGGGTAGTTACCATAGTAACCATCAATCAGTTTGTCCTTAAATTTATAGCAAACGTTAAACAAACGCACAGTACGCTGATCGCACCATTAAGATTTGTGATGGGAGGATTGATACCTGATTTTTGCTCGATGGTTTGTTCAACATAGCTGTTCATTGCTGCCTATTGACGCGAATTATTGGCAATGAAAGATAATCTTATGGGGACTGGCTTATTTTTCATATACTCTAACCCAGTCCACAAACATATATTGTGAAAACACTGTTGTATTGTCAGGATATCCAGGCCAGTTTCCACCCACAGCAACATTTAATAAAATGTAAAAATCTTCTCTAAACTCGTTAAATATAGAATTTGTAATATCCAATGTATGATACTCGACATCATCGACTTTCCATACAATTGAATTTTCATCCCACTCAATTTCATATACATGAAAGTCATAGCTTAAATTTTCCGATAATGTAATCGCTTCGGTAAGCGACTTATAAGCGTTATCGTCATCATGCCAGAAATGGATGCTTCCATGAGCAATCTTTTCATTTTCTCCGCCACCGACCATTTCCATGATATCAATTTCACCGCAAAATGGCCAATTGACTGTACCCCCCTCATTTTCACTAATATTTGATCCAAGCATCCAAAATGCTGGCCATAATCCTTTACCATAAGGAACTTGAATACGCGCGGCAATTTTTCCATATTTCACTACCTGTTTATTATGCGTAATCATTCTTGCTGAAGTAAAATTTCCAGGCGCTAGCCCCTCACCATTGTAAATTGCTTCTATGACCATCATGCCATCATTTCCATCTTTATCCATCAATACATAGCAATTCTCAGGGTTATTTGTATACGCCTGCCATTCATTGTTAAATTTTCCAGCAGGTTCCACTTGAAATGTCCAGTTGTTTGCATTTAATTCAGCATTGTCAAATTCATCCGCCCATTTAAGATGCCATCCTAAACCTGGCTCCCAGGTATCTTCAGAATCTGATGGATAATTGGGATCATTTTCACTTCCCAATTTTTCCAGCACAACATTATCTATTGTTATGACCGCTCCTTTGACAGCTTTTCCAAGCAGAAAAGCTAATTTTGAATTATTATCCGTGGTGGTCATTGTAAATTCCTGAGAAAACTTTTTCACTGTTTGATTTGATGATAAGTTTGCATATTGGCCATTAAGGTATTTTGTGTATGCTCCACCATCTTGCTCAATTGTAAAATCAAATGAGGTTGTGATAATTGAACGATAATCAAAGGATACTTTATATGTCTTTCCATGTAAAAGTGAAATACCGTTTTGATAAAACTGAATAAACCAGTTTTCTGTTCCAGGATTTTTAATGGTTATCTGAGCCGTTTCACTGCATAATAATTCAGCGGATTCTCCGACATGATCATAGAGTTTCCAGTCTGTATCACCATTTGTAAAATCACCATTTTTGACCCGGTTTTCAATCTCTGGTTTTTCCCCATTCAGACATTGACAATTATTTGTTAACACTTGAAGAATGCAAATTGCATCTTTTAGTTGGGGGTTTTCTCCACCAAATCTTTCTAAATTAGAAAGAACTTCACTATAAGCGAGATTAAATGTAAAAAATGTAAGAATAATTGTAATGAAGAGAGAAAAAGGTTTTTTAGAAAAGTTTTGAAAATAATAATTCATGATGTAATTCCTTCCTTGTTAAAATTAAATTAAAAAAATTAAAGAGATTAGCGAACTGTATTTCGCTATCTATATTTGATTACACTTAATTATGTTAATATATATACTTGTTTTGTCAATTTTTTACCTTTGCGAGTGCTCGGCTCACAGTTTGAGCAAGTTTGTTTACATCGTAAGGTTTGGATAAAATTCCATCACAGCCCCATTCCTGAAGATTTTCCGGTGTTGCCAGGTTGCTATACCCTGTAATGAGAAGCATTGGAATATCGGAACGAATCGCTTTTATCTTTTTCATGAGTTGGGGACCTGTCAGATTGGGCATCGTATAATCGGTAATCACCAGTTGAAAGTCTTGAGGATTGGATTCAAATGTTTTTAATGCTTCTTGACTGTCCATGAAGGTCGTTACTTTATAGCCTAATTTTTCTAAAACGATGGTTCCCATTTCACAGAGCAACTTTTCGTCATCAACCAGCAAGATATGTTCATTCCCGAACACAACAGAAGACTCTGGTTTTTCTGGTGGAAGCGTTGTTTCCTCTTTTAAAACAGGGAGATAAATACGAAAAATTGTTCCTATTCCAGGATCACTTTCTACTTCAATATGTCCGCCATGTTGCTGAATAATACTCGAGACGATGGAGAGACCTAAACCTGTGCCCCGTTGTTTTCCTTTGTCTTTGGTAGTGAAAAATGGTTCATAGATACGTTCTAATGTTTTTGCTTCCATTCCACATCCATGATCTTGAACACTTAAACAAAGGAATTCTTCTGCGTCTTGTTTTTTTTCATGAAAATACTCACCAAGTTTCGGTCGATTTAACTTGATCCTTAACTCTCCGCCATCAGTCATCGATTGAACAGCATTGGTACATAAATTTAGAATTACTTGATACATTTGGGAAGGATCGGTGGAAATCAGGGGAAGGTCAAAATCGTACTCCTGGCAAATCTCAATATTCTTAGGGATGGAAGATCGAAGGACACTCAAAACTTCCTCTACAAGATTTTTTAGTTGAACGGACTCAGTCTCTTCTAAGGAGGACCTGCTGATAATCAGTATTTTTTTCACCAAATCCTTGGCTCTATTTGCAGATTTCTCAATTTGATCCAAATATCTAACTTCTTCCGAACTGGAGGGAAGTCCAGTTTTTGCTAGCTGGGCATAACCGAGAATTGGCGCTAAGAGATTGTTGAAATCATGGGCAATTCCCCCAGCCAGGGTACCGATGGCTTCCATTTTTTGGGATTGATGAAGCTGTTTTTCAAGCTTTACTCGTTCTTCTTCAGCTTGTTTGCGTTCAGTGATATCACGAAAGACCAAAACAATACCAGAGATGTTTCCTTTTTCATCCTTGATTGGTGCAGCACTGTCATCAATGGGGATCTCTTTTCCATCTTTTCTGATCAGTATGGTATGGTTTGCAAGACCAACAATTTTGCCAGTGCGCATTACGATATCTGCAGGACTCTCAACAACTTCTCTGCTTTGCTCATTGATAATATTGAAAACTTCAGCCAGGGGTTTATCGGAAGCATCTTCATGGCACCACCCTGTCAAAGACTGAGCAACAGGGTTTATAAACATGACTTTCCCCTGTGCGTTTGTTGCAATAACAGCATCCCCAATACTCTTCAGTGTGGTGGATAACCATTCTTCGCTCTGACGTAATTTTGTTTCCATTTCATGCTTGTACAGCGCGATTTCAATGGTTGACTTTAATTCCATATTTTCATAGGGCTTGATGATATATCCAAACGGTTCTGTCATCTTTGCTCTGGAAAGCATGTCTTCATCTGCATAAGCTGTCAGATAAATAACAGGGACATTGCAGCGTGATCGCAAGTTTTCGGCTGTTTCAATGCCATTCTTTTCACCTGCCAGCATAATGTCCATTAAAACCAGGTCTGGATTTTCCAATTCGATATTATTCAGTGCATCTTCACCAGATGACACAATTCCTACTACTTCATACCCTAGTTTTATTAAATTGATTTTCAAACCTTCAGCGACAATTCTGTCATCTTCTACAATCAAAATACTTTTTTTTATCATTTTCTACCTTCCTTGTTGAGAGGTTTTCTTCTAAATCGGACATGCAAAACTGTACCGCCAGTAATGTCTAAATCTATCGTACCATTGAGCTGATCCTTGGCCAACATGGTAACCAAACGCAATCCCAAAGATTCGGTATTTTCAATATCCAGATTATCTGGAATACCAATTCCATTATCGCTCACTTCCAGTACAAGTTCGTTGTCATTGGTCGAATGAAATGCAACGCGAATCTCTCCCTCTCTTTCTTCTGGAAATGCGTATTTTAGAGAGTTGGAAACCAGTTCGTTGATAATCAATCCACATGGTATCGCCGTTTCAAGGTCTAAAGAAGTATCTGCAACGTCAACATGTAGTGAAATCCTTGATGACTTTAATCCATAAGACCGGAGCAAACTATGGGAAAGTGTTTCAACGTATCCTTTGAAATCAATATCCGCAAAATCTTTGGTATTGTAGAGTTGTTCATGAACAAGCGCCATGGCTCTGATGCGGTTTTGACTCTCCTGAAACAGATCAGCAGTTTGTTGATCTGTAATATTTTTCGATTGCAGATCCAGTAGCGTGATGATCACCTGCATATTGTTTTTAACACGATGGTGTATTTCTCGCAATAGAATCTCTTTTTCTCTGAGTGATGCTTTGATTTGTTCTTCTATCTTTTTTTGTTTCGTGATATCAGCAAAAAGTGTTGCAAATTGACCTTTACCTGGAGAAAAAACTGAGATTCTAAAGTGCTTCTCCATCAGCGAAAAATATGTTTCAAATGTCACTGGCTCTCCTGTTTCCACTACATTTAAGTATTTATCTAAATATGGTGGTTTACCTCTTCCATACACTTGTGAAGCAAGTTTACCGACAGCTTCCTCAGCTTTTATCCCAAGAATTTGCGTAAACGCAGGATTCATCTCAAGGATTTTATAATCAATCGCCTTTCCTTGTTGGTTATAAACGATTCCATGGCGACTAACGCCTTCATTTACCGAGGTAAAAAGCGCATGATAATTCTTTTTTTGAATTTGTAGATTTTTCTCTGCTTGTATACGATCAGTGATGTCGTATAATGATTGTACCATACCACTTGCGACGTCTTCAACCTTGATTGGAGCGAGTGATATCAATTTCCAACGATTCGTTTCAGGAAAATGTGTCAATTGATTTTGCACCAACTGTCCCTCTTTTATTGCATTACACAGGCGACACTCTCCTTCTGGAATATTCAGA
>Ga0272440_1000992_pt1 | contig 23642 bp, 10 predicted proteins | sample SSMMMBAug17_FD_192440 | JGI IMG/M metagenome (GOLD analysis project Ga0272440, IMG submission 192440) | Marine sediment archaeal communities from Little Sippewissett salt marsh, Falmouth, MA, United States - SSM-MMB-Aug17 | ecosystem: Environmental > Aquatic > Marine > Wetlands > Sediment ...
CAGTGTTTGCCTTGGATGCCAGGGATTGATCCACCTCTGTTTTTGTGTAAACTTGAGATTTCGGGTAAACATCTCCGGAATCGGCCTTGCTGGCCAAAGACTGATTGACTTCATTCCTGGTATACAGTTCTGTTTTTGGGTAAACATCCGCAGTGTTTGCCTTGGATGCCAGAGATTGATCCATTTCAGTTTTTGTATAAAGCGCTGTTTTAGAATAGTAATCTCCAGTATTTGCTTTGAGTGCTAAAGTTTGATCGATCTCTGTTTTTGTATACAGCTGAGTTTTAGAATAGTAATCCCCAGTATTTGCCTTGAGAGATAGTGATTGATCGATCTCTGTTTTTGTATATAACTCATTTTTTGAATACAGTTCTGTTTTTGGGTAAACATCTGCAGTATTTGCTTTTGTTGCCAGGGATTGATCTACTTCATTTTTTGTATACAGCTGAGTTTTAGAATAGTAATCCCCAGTACTTGCCTTGAGTGCTAAAGATTGATCCATCTCTGTTTTTGTATATAGTTCATTTTTTGAATAAAGTTCTGTTTTTGGGTAAACATCTGCGGTATTTGCTTTTGATGCCAGGGACTGATCTACTTCATTTTTTGTATACAGCTGAGTTTTAGAATAGTAATCCCCTGTATTTGCCTTGAGTGCTAAAGATTGATCGATTTCATTTTTTGAATAAAGTTCTGTTTTTGGATAAATATCCGCAGTATTTGCTTTTGTTGCCAGTGCCTGATCCACTTCATTTTTTGAATACAGTTCTGTTTTTGGATAAATATCCGCAGTATTTGCTTTGGATGCCAGTGACTGATCTACTTCATTTTTAGTATACAGCTGAGTTTTCGTATAAACATCCTGGATATTGGCTTTTTGATCAATGGCGTCAAGCAGAGCGATTTGTTCCTGGGTAAGCGTTTTGCCATCAGAAAGGGTGTTAATTTTTTCTTTGATGATCCCGGCAGTAAACTGGGAGGCATTGAGTTTTGTTGATAAAAAGGTATCCAATTGTGTTTTGGTGTAAACATCATCAATATTCGCTTTTTGGGGGATTGTGTTGATTGCAGCGATTTGCTCATCAGTCACAGTTTTGCCATTTGGAAGTGCACTTAGCTTTGTTTGGATTGATTCACCGGTGTATTGCGATGCATCTAACTTTGTAGACAGCGCAGAATCGATTTCTGATTGAATGTATAGTTGATCTTTTGTATACACACTGCTGCTGTCAGCTTTTTGGGCAATTGTGTTGATTGCAGCGATTTGCTCATCAGTCACAGTTTTGCCATTTGGAAGTGCACTTAGCTTTGTTTGGATTGATTCACCAGTGTATTGCGATGCATCCAACTTTGTAGACAATCCGGAATCTACTTCTGATTTTAAATAAAGTTGATCTTTTGTATACACGTTGCTGCTGTCGGCTTTTTGGGGAATCGTATTGATTGCAGCGATTTGTTCATCAGTCACAGTTTTGCCATCCGGAAGGGTAGACAGCTTATTTTTAATCGTTTCTCCTGTGTATTGCGATGCATCTAATTTCGTTGACAGCGCAGAATCCATTTCTGATTTAATGTAAACCTGATCTTTTGTATAAACCTGATCTTTTGTATACAGTTGATCTTTTGTGTAAACACTACTGCTGTCAGCTTTTTGGTCAATTGTGTTGATTGCAGCGATTTGTTCATCAGTAACAGTTTTGCCATCCGGAAGGGTAGACAGCTTGTTTTTAATCGTTTCACCTGTGTATTGTGATGCATCTAACTTCGTTGATAGCGCAGAATCCATTTCTGATTTAATGTAAAGTTGATCTTTTGTATAAACACTGCTGCTATCGGCTTTTTGGGGAATGGTGTTGATTGCTGTGATTTGGTCATCAGTCACAGTTTTGCCATCTGGAAGCATGGCAAGCTTTTGTTTAATGGTTTCAGCAGTATATTGCAATTCATTTACTTTTGTTAAAAGTTTGGCGTCAATTTCAGATTTCACATAAAGCTGACCTTGGGTGTAAATCTCGGCATGATTTGCTTTTTGGGCAAGGGATTGATCAATTTCAGATTTCACATAAAGCTGACCTTGGGTGTAAATCTCGGCATGATTTGCTTTTTGGGCAAGGGATTGATCAATTTCAGATTTCACATAAAGCTGACCTTGGGTGTAAATCTCGGCATGATTTGCTTTTTGGGCAAGGGATTGATCAATTTCAGATTTGATATAAAGGGTAGGACGTGTATAAACCGCAGCAATATCTGCCTTTTGATCAATTGTGTCGATTGCGGCGATTTGTTCATCAGTAATGGTTTTGCCATCTGAAAGGGTATTCAGCTTTTCTTTGATCGTTTCACCAGTATATTGGGAACCATCCAGTTTTTGGGATAAATGGCTGTCAATTTCCGATTTGACATACAATTGGTCGCGGGTGTAGACATTTTCACTATCGGCTTTAAGGGATAATGAATGATCCATCTCCGATCGGGTGTAAAGATCTGCCTTTGTGTAAAGATCTTCCTGGTTTGCTTTTTGCGAAATTGTCTCAATTGCTTTAATTTGATCCTCAGTAACAACAAAGGTATCCGGGTTTTGTGTCAGCAAGTCCTTGACTTTTTGTGGATTGTACGCTGAACGATCCAGTTTATTGTTTTCCAATTGCTGGATACTGGTTTGATTGGCAAGAATTGAATCTGATGTGATTGTTGAATCTTTGCTGACAATGACAGTCCCTGAATAATCTGGAAATGCGATTTCACCATTGGTACTCACAAGGGTCAATCCTGAGAATGTGGGGGATGCCGACTGTTTCAGGTCCTGGGAACCAGATCCGCTGATATATTCATACGTCTTTTTATCCAGATGAAAGTATTCTTGAGGCGCCCCCCCTTGTATGCCGCCCAGTTTGTTATGTGTAAAAATGCCGCTGATTAAAATCCATTTGGACTGTGATGCTGCATACACAAATTGACCATTTTGAGCAGATACCCAGACAGCAACGCCATTCTCTGGAATGGTCTGTTGCCATGTGTTGCCATCCCACTCATATATTAAGTTTGCCTGCCATCCATTGCCATCAGTTGAGGCAATATAGCGATCCCCTGGGTCAGGAGAGTTTGGCAAGTTAAGGGCAGGATCAATAAAATCGGTCACACTTTCCTGCCATTCAGTTCCCTGAGCGATACTGTCCACATAGTTTTTTGTAGCGGCATCAGTATCTTTTGTGGGATGGGCTAAATTTTCAATACTGTTACCATCCATTGACAAATTGCCGGTCAAAGTGCCGCCGGTGAGTTTTAAATGCTCAGGAATGCTTTGAATGGCCAGAAGTTGAGAATCATTGATTGTATGGGTATCTGAATTGGATTCCAAAAGCAATTTGACGATGTCCGGTGTGTAATCAGAAACATTAATTTTTGTATCCAGTTTTGTATCGATTTCAGAACGAATATACAGATTCTCTCTTGTGTAGACATCCGCCATATCACTCTTTAAATCGATTTCATTGAATTTATTTTCGTCAAAAGTGCTGAGGGTAATCAATCCTTGTTCATCAGTCATCAACAGCCTGGGTTGATTGATAATACCAAGCTGTTGATCCAATTTGTTTTGTGCCAGTTCATCAATCTTGTTAACATCAATTGTGCTTGCAGTAATCAAACCTTGTTCATCAGTCATCAACAGCTTTGATTGAGTGCCAATGTTTAGATCCAGTTTATTTTGTTCCAGTATTTCAATTGCAGTGGTATTATCTTTAATGGACTGAATTGTAATATCGTCACTCACCAACACCTGCCCAGAATGATCTGGAAATGAAATGATTTGATCTGCATGAGAAATGGTCAGCCCCGAAAAAGAGGGACTGGCTGTTTTTCTGAGATCCTGAGCATCCAACCCGCTGATATACGAATGCTCAGTTTGTGTCAGGTGAAAATATTCGTCTTTTTGCCCGCCAGACAGGCCGATCAAATGATCGTGTTGAAAGGAACCACTGATCAGTGCCCATTCTTTCTGATCCGATGAATACACATATTGCCCGCCTTTTTCATTCACCCAGACTGCAAAACTGCTCTGAGGCTCGGTTTGCACCCATGATTGACCATCGAATTCATAAATAAAATTTATTATCCAGTTGTTGCCATCAGTTAAAGCAATATAGCGATCGCCCTCAGCTGGGGTCGATGGAAAATGCCCAACCGGATCAATAAAGTCAATCACAGGTTCCTGCCATTCTATCCCCTGGACGCGGCTATCCACATAAAATTTGGTTGCAGCATCATTGTCGGACGTTGGCCGTCCTAAATCATTAATTTGATTGCCATCCATCGCAATGTGGCCAGACATCGTTCCGCCGGATTTCTCCAACCGATTATCAATGGTTTGAATCATGGCCAGTTCATCATCGCTAATTGTATGGGTATTTGGGTTTTCGGTGAGTTTGTTCTTGATTTCCGAGGGTGTTAATTCCGCCTTGTCCAGTTTCGTATCAAATCGTGCATTAAGGTCTGACTGTGTATATAGTTGGGATTTTGTATAGATTTCAGATTGATTTGCCTTTAAATCAATGCTTTTAATGGATTCAATTTGTTGATCGGTTATCAGATGTTCATTTGGAATGGCTTGAATGAGGTCCTGGATATTTTCAGATGAGAACACATCTGCGTCGAGTTTTTGACTCAGAAGCGAATCCATTTCATTTCGGGTATACAGGGCTGATCTTGTATAAATATCGCTGATATTTGATTTTTGCGCCAGGCTTTCAATATCGGCCATTAAAGAAATTGTATTATCAATATATCCTTTGCTGTAAACATCGTAGGTATTGGCTTTCAGAGAGAGTTCATGATCAATATGCAGTCGGGTATAGATTTGGGATATATTGGCTTTTTGAGGAATTGTGTGGATTGATGACAATTGGTCATCAGTGAGCAGATGAACATTGTCAATTTTTTCAAGCTCGGTTTTAATGCTGTCAGGCGTAAAATTTGAACGATCCAGCTTTTGCGCAAGGGCCTGATCCATTTCCTGGCGATTATATACATTATTTTTTGTGTAAACTGCGCTGATATCGGCTTTAAGGGAAAGCATGTCCGCATCGACCAGATGCGAAAAACGCGCATCCAAATAGGTTCTGCTGTAAATCAATGCGATATCTGCTTTTTGAAGATTCAGGCTGTCCAATTGGCCTGAAGTGACGCGATTTTGTATTTGTTCAGCCTGAATGTCTAAATTTATTGTGTTGGCATCAATCTGTCCAGACAATTCTGGATTCAACTTTGTGTATGAGATGGAATGATCTGCAATCGCATTGTTTCCAAGCTGAATCCAGTTTTTGCCATTGCTGATAAGTTGTAATTCCTGATATTTTTGATTCAAATGAAAGGCAGTGCCGCCATTTTGTGGATCTCGGTTGGTATCATCGATTTTCTGTCCGGATTGTGTGACAATAGATGTGTTTGTTAAATCGGAATCCATTTTTTTCAGGATCAATATGCGTCCGGGCTGGCTTGTTGCTGAGGGCAATCCGACTTGCGTATTTCCAGAAATAAAGACCATATCTTCATTCTCTGAAATATCATGATTTGTGGTGATAATGGAAATCAGTTTTGAACCCGATGTTTCAGCCCGAAAGGCATTACTGACAGCACTCAGGGCAATAAATCTGCCATCAACTTTCATATACATATCCCCTTTGACTTTTATGCCAAGATAATAGGGAACAGCAAAAGAAAGCGCATCAGATAGATCCTGATCCTGGTTTGGGTCATTGAATGGCACAATTGTGCCTAATTCAACACTATAAATCCCGCCTTGAACGATTGTGAGGTGGGTTTCTTCCCACAATTTATTCGAATTTTCATCAACACCATCCCAAATAGAAAATGTGATTTCATATTGCCCATCTTGAACAGCTGAATTGTTTTTTTCAGCTAAGAAACCCTGAAAATTGATAAATTGTGTCACAGATGCGCACAGATCTGACTGTATTTGTGTGCATAAGCTTGTAATTGTAATAAATATTACTAAATAGAATTTTTTAAATGAAAAAGAATGGTACATCATTTTTACACCTATTCATAAAAAGTTAAAATTATTGACTTTATTCCAATGAGTCCTAATTTTTTTCTTTTTTCTGCCAACAAACCTCCTACTGACGCATACTGATTGGAAAGCAAATCGTTTGTATAAAACAAGCACTTTCTATACTTGTTGAACTGTTTGCTTTATAGTTTCTTAAATCATCAATTGGGCCTGGGGGATATTTTGTTGAAGGAAAAGTCTTTTCAAATTTTTTATTCCTGGCACTTTTAATTGATCGCTTTTTACTGGCTTGTGCTGAAACCGGAAACCTCAAAACAACATTTGCTTTGTTTATATGTATCCAATACCCTGAATTTTTTTGCAAAATGAAATCATCACTAGATGATGGTGTATAGTCACTGTTTTCCCAATACCAAATACGCCTGTCAATCAGATCATCCACCTCTGAAACTGTATCAGACAGTCTAAATGGTCCAGAAAGAATTGAGCCATTGTCATCGTAATCCAAAACCTTCAATTGCCCCCAATAATAATCCGCATCATTGGGACAACCGATCATATTCCAACCATTACCTGTTGCTGAATTGTACCACAGTTCAATATCAATATCGCTGTTTTTGGTAACAGGAATTCCTTGAATCTGAAGATCCATTCCATCTCTCGCCAGAAACCAATATGATCTCCCTGGTTCTATTTTTAGATCATTTCCATATTCAACATATGAACCAATAACAGGATCATATGTCGCAATTCTGTAATTGGATTGATAACTGCCAGTTATACTTTGACTGAATTGCGTTTCTGCCTCGGGTTGCTCTGGCCAATATGGAATAGAAATGATCCTGAATTTATCGCGAGAAATTCCAGGGGCAATTTGAATGATATTCGTGTCTGAAGCTGTTCCTATTTTAAAACTAGATTCATCAGACCATATCATTTTGCCGGTTGCCATATCTTTATAGCCAGACTTCCAAATATATTTTAACCCTTCTTGAACATCATCTATTGGTAGTATGTAAGCAGATGATTGTGTTTCTGAGTAAAAACTCTTTGGATATTCAGTGGACTGATAAGGTTTTCCGCATTGTTTGATCATAAATAACTTTGTATAAGTATTATTGTTATCAACTTGAAGTGTAACAGGCGTTTGATAAAACATGCTTTCGTTTTCCGGGCCAATGATTTCTGGTGCTGGTGGTTTTTCTTTAAAGACAGCAATTATTTGCTTGTCTGAACTGATCAAAAGACTTAATTCTGGGTCTATGGATTCAATATCACCTTCCCAATGATCAAAAACATATCCGGATTTGGGGGCTGTTGTTAAAAGAATGGTTGTATTTGATGTATAATTTTCTGTACAATCTCCAGGACATAGAATGCCTTCAGCAGAAACAGCCCCAGTATTTAAAGGAGATATGGATATCTCCAGCTTGAAATATGAAATGCTGGCCTGGCCTAATGTGATGTAACTGAGTCCATTGCCAGTTATCAATTCATAATTCCAGGCACTTTGATTGGATATACGTGCAGCAAAGTTGTTTCCTTTGGGAATTGAAAAATGGTTCATTCCAGTCTGGAATATATAGGCAGTACTGATATTATCTCCAGTTATTTCTGCAACAGGTCCCACTGGAAAAAAAGTATTGTTTTCAGAACAATAGCCAATTTCAAGTGTAAAGCGGTCATTGTTTCCTGGCGCTTGAGAAAAGGCCAGTTGGCCATTGAAAATATTTCCCCATTCGTAATTCATGTCTGATCCCACAGAAACAGTATGCTTAATGATTTGGCTTGCATATCCTTCCATTATTATTTTTCCGCTTGAAAGATCAAATATATTCGATGTTAACGCCTTGTTATTTTGAATCCACCAGACATTAATATCAAACTGCTTTATATCAATGGATAGAGGATATGGGTCATCAATATTGTTGGTATTATTGACTTGATCAATGATCCCATCATAAAAGGAATCAGCACCAGAAAAGTCACTATAAAAATTTCCCATGCTTGATTGATACGTATTTTGATTAAACTGATATTGAATATTGGTTGGAGAATTCCATTGATTTGACTGGTTGTCTGAAAGTGCACTACTGATATCATTGTCTGTGAATGAATTCAGGTAAAGCACATTCTCACGACATGACTGCATTTTTAGTAAAATGCCATAATCATTTTGATAAGATTGATTGGATATGAATAGATTTTGTTGTGATGCCTCAAGGTGAAAGCCTGCTTTGGTGTTAAACATACATTGATTGTTAATAATACTATTTTTGTAGGATGATTCAATATGGATACCATTTTCAGTATTAAATGCGCATTGATTGTTTATCAACATATTATTATCTGTTGCATTCAAGTAGATACCGAAGGCATTGTTTTGCTTGTGGGTGATCCCACATTGATTATTTAAAATATGACATGACTTTGCTGGGGTATCAATAAATATTCCGGAGGAAGGAAAATGTGTTGCCCCATATAAGGTAAAGCCTTGAACAGTAACATTTGACTCTTGAATAAGAATCACTGATTGGCTTGAATCTTTTGCGACGATCGTTGTGTGCGTATATCCATTGTCTGATATGAGGGTTACTGATCTCTGAATGACAATATTGTCACGATATTCTCCATCCCTGACAATAATTCGTGCATTGCTTGATGATTCATTGATTGCGGTTTGAATGTCTGTATAGACTTCATTTTGCCCCACATAAATCACATTTTCAGTGGTCATAAACACAAATGAGTATGGCATCTCCAGAGAATTTCCGGCAATATCTTGAACATCTGTGGTCACAAATACCTGATATTGCGTTTGATATGCCAGTGTGGATTGAGGCATAAATGTTGCGGTGACCCCTTCATATAAAATTATTCCATCAATATGATCAATGCCATCACTGATTTTGATTGTCGAAAGGTTAATACTGGATGATTGCATTGGTTCTGAAAAAACAATTGCGACCGAAATGTCAATATTCTCATTGGAACATTGTACACAGGGTGATGTTTCAACAATGATTGGCGGCACAGTGTCCGGCCCTGAACCGGTTGTAAAATTCGTTTGAAATGTTTCTGTCATGGGAGCGCCAAAACAATCGTAAACATCCTGAAACAGGGTAAGTGTGTATGTTGAATATTCGGTTAAGGTATTTTTCGGATGTAGTTTTACTGTCGTACCAGCAGAAAAAATATCTATTGGAACAATATTTCCTATATCATTAACAAGTTGAATGGTCGTTTGCGTTAAAGAAGATGCATCCATTATTTCAGAAAAATTTATCAATAAGGGCGATACAGTATTAATATCAGTTTCTCCAAGTGAAGGATACACAGATACAATTTCAGGATTTTGATATGAATGCAACGAAATGAGATCGTCCAATGGCGGACTGATAAACGACCAAAGTCCACCTGTTAATATATCGTAACCCCAGGTTTTGTATTTTTTGATTTGTATGGCAGGTTTGTTGTCAACCGGAACAGTAAATGGGGACACCAGGCATTTAAAGGGATAAATATACTGACTGTCATTACCGCTTATAACAGTTGTTGGGCCTTTGGCAACAAAGTTATTATTGTCTGTGATGTATCCAATTTCTATCAACATTGTGTACCCGGTTGCTGGTGGTGCAGTAAAAAACAGTTGACCATCCCAGGAATCGGCCGCTGTAAATGATCGTTCTGGATATTCAGGTGCAAATAAATATAATGCTTCTTCGGTTTCAGATAAACTGATTTTTCCAGGAGCCATATTTTTGGAATTCCAATACATTTTGTTGTCTTGATTGAATTGCCAGGTCTGAATGACATAGTTGTCAGTTGTGAATGCCAAAGGAAATAAGTCATCCGGCTCGTTTACATGAATACTGAATGCGCTGTCTGAAACGCCATTCATATCTATATCACTTTCTGTATTATCAGAATAATAATTCCCTGGTTTCATTTTTGCCATCAATTGTTTAAATGTCATATTCAAATCACAAATGCTGTTCCACAAATTTGTGGATTCACTGGAATTGACATGGTTTATATTCTGAATAAAATTATTCAAAAAAGTCAGGTTGTTATCTGAATTTTTGACATATAAAGCAGTTTCATTATCAGAGAAAGAATTATTGGCTATGATTGCATTTTTTGACGCATACAACTGAATGCCAATTTCATTATTATGAACAAAATTGCCAACGAAATTGTTTCTGTATGAACTATATTTATTTACTGCTATGGAATTTGATACATAAGTATTGCCATAAATGAGATTTTGGTTGGATTCTGAAAGAAACAGCCCAGAATCACAAAATGAAAAGACATTTCCTGAGATTGAATTGTTATGGGATGCATCCAGAGATATCCCTTTGGTTAATTTTTGAAACGTACAATGCGCAATGACTGTGTTCAATGCGTGAAATAAATAGATCCCCTGGAGATTATCTGATTCATCTGGATAGATACAATTATTAATGAGTTTACAATTATTTGCATTCTGGATATAGATTCCTGACAAAACAGAAAAGCCATTGATAACAACACGATCTTCAATTATGGTCATTGCATTTTCAGAAGAATCTGCACCTTTGATAACAGTATTCAAATAACCATCTTTGGCCTGGAGTTTAATGGATTTATCAACCATAATTGTTTCAGTGTATATCCCTTTTTTCACAATAACAGTATCATTGGGCACAGATGCATCAATGGCGGATTGAATTGATGAAAAAATTTCTTGCGGGCCAACAATAATATCATTTGCTGTGGCCATGCCATTTGACAACAATAAAAGTATAATCAATATCCATATCATAAGGTCTTAATTCCTAACTGGTGTTTCAGGAAATGATGCCATTTCTTCTTGTTTGACATTTTGTTCATTCATATATTCCATGATAATTTCTTGAAAAGCATTATCATCATCAAAGGTATTTAAATCATTTCGATTAAACCGCTCAGAAATTCTGCCTGAAGCAAGTAAACTTCTAAGCTGATCTTCGTTTGCAATGGTTTCAGAAGAAACAACTGTTTCCCCGGTTAAACCATATGAGTTTGTAAAAGAGTCTTCTTCTAGAGATTCATCATGATCATCCATTTTTGTCTTTTTATCAGTCAGGCTGTCATCAGTTTCATCCATGTCCATTTTAAAAATAAAATCTTCTTCAAGAATACGAATTTCGTGTTCAGGCATTTTTTCTGCTTCTGAAGGCACTTTGTCCAATTCAATGATGGTTTGTTCAAAATCAGCTAAAAGCATGGGTGGAATATCTGGCATGGCGGTTCCAATAACTTCCAGGCGCGTATTTTCAAGAGCAATCACTCGGGTAAAGTCGATTCGTGCACGGATTATGAATTCAGATCCTCTCACACCAATCAAAGCATTGGCGGTTTTGACTTTAAATGTGGATTGCTTGAAATCACTAATCTTTTTAACGCTAAAACGCCCTTTTCCAAGGGGCATTTTGATATGAGAAGAACGATATTTACTTTTTATATCAAATATAACATCATGAATCATTATTTTGGTATTAGCGGCCAGACTCACTCTGCTTTGATCATTTAAAAGAATGCTGACTTTTGCATCATCCAATGTAATAAACATATCCCCTTTCACTACAGGGATATCCTTTTTAACATAATAGCCTTCAAACAAAATTGGGTGAATGACAATCACTTTTCCATTGACTAACTGTACTTTGCCCACAACTTTTTCAAATCCATGCTTAAATTCTTTTTTAATTGTCAACCCGGGTGGAATTAACGAATTTTCAGCGTAAACACATTTAATGAGAAGATTTATGAAAATGAAAAAGTATATGAATATTTTTAAACCCTTTGTTTTCATATTTTTTCCTAATAAAAAGAGTATTAAAATTAGAATCTGACTTCATAAGATAGTAATGTTATGTTTTTTTTATAATCCAGATCATTTATTGTTGAATTGTTTTCAGTATAATTACAGCCTATTTTAAGAAGATCACCCCGATCAAAAAGTGTTTTGGCAAGGCTTAGACTTGAAAACTTTTTAGTATCCTTTCGTTTTATCCCATAGACAGAGTCGATTCCTTCATATCTCTTGGATGCATATAAGCCTGATAAATGACATTTAACTTTCCAGGGCAGCATGATTGAAATCCCTGCATTGAATTTTAGTTGTTCAAATGAATGATCTCTTGATGCATGGTTTTCTTCTGCAGAAAATCCTGCGAAAATTAACGTATGTTTCAACTTGTAATAGAAATCATTTGAAAGCGCGATTAAATGGCCATCTTTTTCATGATTTTGAAGCCATGATTGTGTGTCATATTGGCCGGACAATGTGTAATGCAGATTGTCATTGACAGCCCAGACAAGTTCCGGCTTGATTCGGTGTCGTCGTAAGAAAAGTTTAGAATCTACCCAATAATGTGCGGGTAAATATCCCAGACTGACAACAAGAGGTTCAAATTGATAGACAATATTAAAAAACAATGTACTGGCCACCATATTATATTCAGTCAAATCATGATGAAATGTTTGGAAGTGCTTGTATCCTGCTTGAAATTGTAATGGCTTTTCTTTAAAAAAAGTATAATCTCCAGAAAAATAAGCAGAAACAATGCTGTCTTTTGTATCAGTTTTCTGATCTTCCAGTTCGATATCTGGAGACTGAAGCAGCACGTTGTCATTGTATTGATATTCAGTTTTCATAAAAAATTGAAAGGGTTTTTGTTTTTTCTTCATTGTTTGAATCAGTTTGATCCATTTTAAAACATCATCTTTGAGCTGTCCGCTTTGGAGATGGTCTTTTAATTGATTCAGTATTTCTAGAGAACTGTCAGTATTGCCTAATTGTGTATAACAGATTGCCATATAGTATTGGCAGTTATTCTTAATGTATGGATTTAATTCCGATGTTTTCTTAAAATACGATAGTGCTTTTTGATAGTATTTTTGATTGAATAAACAAATTGCGGCATGATAACTTGAAAGTACATGACCGGGGTTATCTGTTAAATTTTTTTCAAATAATTGAAAAGCGCTGGCATAATCTTTTTCTTTGAATATCAAAGATGCCAATTCATAGGTTAAACCATATATATGGGGATTAAGTTCTTTTGCTTTATATAGATGCTTTCTGGCAAGTGAAAGATTATCAATCTCCAGATAAGTTCTTCCAATGTAAAAATGACAAAAGGGATCATTGGGCATGTGTGTCAATGCTTTTGTTAAGTAATCTTGGGCTTCTTCATATTTTTTATCTTCAAATGCAAATACGCCCAGGTCGTAATATGCACCGCCTTTTTGAAATTCAGCGATTGCGATGCCAGAAATGAATAAGATAAGCATGTATGTAATGATAATTTGTTTTATAAAATCCACAGTTTGAGAAGCCATTTCACCTCCACATTGTTTTTTCACAACTAAAATCTGATAAGTGCGCAGAAACTATAGACTTTAAGATATAGATTTTAGATTTTGGCAAGGCGGCGTAAGGAGATAGTACTATAGTACATCGACGAAGCGCCAACGCAGTCCAAAATCTTTATCTTAAAGTCTATAAAATAGTTCTGTTTTACGTTCTGTCTTATAAATGCAATTTTCTGTGCAAAATTGTTTAAAGCGCCGGGTATTGGTTAAAATTGTTTGGGGGTTACCCATTTTCTGCTCCTTTGCTGGTTGATTTTTCTATTTCAGAAACTCTTGCAAAACCTCAATAAAACAAGAATTTGGTTTCGGACAGGCACCTTCTTTTGAAATATCATCATTTCCATCAGTTTCACCAGACGTATTGGCATCTTTAACTTTCATTCCAACAGATGTTAAATGATGAATATCAATTAAAACAAGCCCATCATTTTGTACGATAAATGGAAGTGATGTTTCACTGAATCCATAATTACCATCACCACGCTCATTCGTGAAAATGGTTAATGATTCCCCAAGAACCGATAAACTATTTATATTTTCAAATAGCTTCGATTTTGGGTTGATAAGCAATGGCAGCGAAATGACTGGTGCATGATTCGCCCTGCCTGAATTATCAGACGAATGAACTGGATTGTAACGAACAATATGTCCACTGTCTTTTTGGGTAAAATAGATATTCGCACCACTTCCTGCGGCTTTATCGCCCAAAGTATACAATGAAATATTTGCAATAAGTAAATCCTCAGAGCTGAGTCTGTATTGATCCGATTGCGTCAAATCAATATGATAATAATCTGTTTTACTGTCATAGCCCAGGCGACCACCTTCAGTGTCACTCGAATCATCAATGTATAAATAATCTAATGGGATTGGTGGAATATTGATATCTATATTTTTATAGTTTCCTGATGCATCTTTTAGGGCGACATTGAACATCGCGCCAGCCAGTGGATAAAACTCAACATTGGTCTTTGTTTCAGTTTCGATGGTATCTTCAAAAGATGTCTCAAATGCTGTTTGTTCTGATGATTTATTTAAACGTTTACTTTCAATTGTGGCGTAATCTATAAATGTAATGGTGTAGCTGCGTATAGGATTGTCCGGTTGTTCATCCAGATAAAATTTCAAATTGACATCATAGGTAATATCGCTTTGTCCAGGGGTTTCATAGTGAATATTGGTCCATGCTTGATCAGTTTGCCATTCATAAATGATTGGATCTACAATTGTTCCTGCGCCTGAAAAATCTGCTTGATTCAAACTTTGTTCTAAGCCTGTCTGCCCATTGATGATTTTTATCACAAGTTTATCATTGTCTGTAAAATTGTTTTTTACAATCCTGCATTGAGACCCGGTGCTTGTCGTGCTGTGAGAAATATCAACCTGTGGGGAATCTGGATTGTAATGATCGGCTTGAATCATTGATATAGAAACAGTCTTGTTGCTATCAAGAGTAATGATCGTATCATCATTTAATCCTTTATATTCATATGGTAGATATCCTTTTCCCTGCACCAGAAGTCTGTATTCACCCATTTCAAGACGTTCTGAAAATGTAGGATTAGAAATGTTAAAAACCGCTCTCACAATTGCTCCAGTATTGGCATCCATCAGGGTATAGTGATATTCTTGAGGCCCGGAATCAATGTTCACTTTAAGCGCATAACTTTTGTCAATTGGTGTAAGCTCTGGGATAGAAAGGTTTTTAATAATACTTTCTTGATTCACCGATATGATTTGTCTGTGGGTGTACATCACATAATCTTCAGGCTCAGTTGTGTCTTTAACAGTAATTTCAAGGATATAACTTTGCCAATCTATGTCAGGAAATTCAAAGGTGTGGTCAGGTTTAATAAATTGCGGGTTAAGTGATTTCGGTTCATTGTTCGATTCAACAACAGTAACAGGAACATGTTTTAATGTGACAGGATATTTTAACGTTAATAGGATTTCCTGATCAGGGTCTTGAACCATATTTAAAGGAATATTCTCTACAGTGCCTTTCAAGTTTCCTTTTCCATTGATAACAGTTACTTTTCGAACAAGTTGCTCCGCATAATGCCCCACACTATCCCTGACATCATAGTATCGATAGTAACTGCCTAACATGGCGTGATTGACTTGACCGGTGACTAAAATTTGACCGGTCAAATCACCATCTTCTTCATCATAGGCGGTTGCACCCGGATCAGCATAATTTTGGCCGGCAATGATCTCGTCATTGGCATTTCCAACAAGTGTAATAACAGGTGGAACATCATCTTCAGGGGGCTCATCGGTAATGACATAATACACCGGGTTAATAATAATGCTCATTTCAGCAATATTGGAGTCCTTGTTGCCATCATTGGCAATAAACGAAAATTGATCTGCGCCGCTTTCGTTAGGATCTGGCGAATAAATAAATGCACCGGTTTTGGGGTAAATAATTGTCAATTCACCCTTTTCAGGAGGGCTGAAAATACTGTAAGTCAGACTGTCATGATCAATATCAGTTGCTCTCAGGATGCCAGTTTTATCATATCCCTGATCAGTCACGATTTTGCCATCACTTGCAATGGGTCGATCATTGGCAGGATTGATTCGAATAGCGACCTGGCTGATATTTGAATCATGTTCGCCATCATTCACTCTGTAAGAAAAGGAATCCTGGCCATTTTTATCAGGGTCCGGGGAATAAATATAGTCACCGGTTTCAGTGTCGGTTAAGCGTATTGTGCCCAATTGGGGTAAATCGACAATTTGAAATGTGACAGATTCGCTATCTTTGTCCGCATAAGACAGTTTACTGGTTAAGGGTTTATCTTCATCGCATATTTCAGTGATATCATAAGAAACTGGTGAATCATTGACTGGAGAAACACGTATACTGATATGTGCAAAACTTTCACTAAAAGGTGTTGTTCCGCCGCGTGTAGCGATATTGAAATTTGTCGTGCCATTATCAATATCACTGCTTTGATCCCATGCACAAACAGTCAGTTTCCCTGTTTGGTTGCCCGAATAATCAAGGTGGGGTAAAAAGCGAAGACGTGTTGTTTCGCCATTGGCATACAGGAGAATGGCATTGTTTTCTGAAATATTTTCAATATGACGCCAATTTTTGCCATAATCAGTTGAAAATTGCCAATAGCCATTGGTATTGATCACTTCCATTAAGGCAATCCCTGTTTTTGCATGACTATCAATGTCTGAAATGATCTGATCTATTAGCAGGAGATCTTCAATAGCGGTCCCATTGTTTATAAAGGCGTCTTCGTTTACTGCAGGAAGGTATATCATTTCACCACCAGTAATCACAGGTGCATTGTTCATATGTGAAAGCATCAGATGACTGGTATTGAAACGCCCAAGAAATCGTCCTGCTTCTGCTTGCGTCTTCAGTATGGGTTGTCCGATAATAACAGCCCGATGCATATATTGATTGCCAATGAGCTGACTGCCACCCTGTGACTGCGTGTAGTATTCAAGATGATACTGGGATGTCGCTGCCAACAGTGGATTGTAGATCAATATGAGTATTAAGATGATATTGTATTTCAATTGCTAAGTTCCTTCTTTATTGTATTGAAGTCAGAAAAAGACAGTAGTACAGCAAGGCAGAAATAGCGCCCCGGTTTTTCAAAACATAAAAACCTTATTTTTTTGAGTGGGTTAGCAAGTTATAAACCTGCTGTAGTAGATTATATATTGTACTCTGTTTTATATTTTGCAATATTTTATATTTTGCAATATTTTTGAATATCTCCTTGATATTATTATTTCCACTTTTTTGATAACTAAACAATGTAATAGTTACATAATTACTCAGTTACAGCAAATATTTAAAATTGTCAATAGCCTTTTCAAGCTTGACGAATGTGGGCGAACCTTGTGTTCGCCCTCGAACAAAAACCAGTATCGAACCTATGGTCGAGAATATATATAAATCGTTCGCCTTCGGGCATAGGTTCGATATCGGTTTTTGTTCGAGAACAAAGTACGTTCTCACGTAACAGGTTCTAATCTTTTGAATTGGGATGAATTGGGATTGCGAAACCAATTGAACTTTTCAGTTTGACATATCATGGTCAATGCGTGTAATATAGACTGTTTTTTCAAAAAAATATTATGTACGCCTTATTAACTCGTTCAGTTATGTTTTTTCCTGGTATGGTTATTAATGGTAGTTCATTTATGTAACGCCCTTAAGAAATTTTTTTAAATTTTCCCAGGACGTTATCCTGGGCGGGAATGTGACCCCATTCAGTGCTAAGAAGATACTCCCTTTTTTGAAATGCGCCGGGTGCTAACGAGATCGCTGGAAAAGAGAAACCAATAACCATGTCATGAAATCCCATGATTTAACGAGCATAAATACTTGCGATTCAAGGAGAAATAACAATGAGTATATCACAAAACAATGAATCTGAAAAAGGTTCAATGACAGTCAAACAAGGTCTGGCACAGATGCTCAAAGGCGGTGTGATCATGGATGTTGTCACGCCAGATCAGGCCAAGATTGCCGAAGATGCAGGAGCAGCCGCAGTGATGGCACTTGAGCGAGTGCCTGCGGATATTCGTGCGGATGGCGGTGTTGCCAGAATGTCTGATCCTGGATTGATTCGACAGATTATTGATTCTGTGACCATTCCGGTCATGGCCAAATGCCGTATCGGCCATTTTGTTGAGGCACAAATCCTTCAGCAAATTGGTGTTGACTATATTGATGAAAGCGAAGTTCTCACACCTGCAGATGAAAGCTATCATATAAACAAACATGATTTTACAGTGCCATTTGTTTGTGGATGCCGCAACCTTGGCGAGGCACTCAGGCGAATTGGTGAAGGTGCTGCCATGATTCGAACCAAAGGAGAGGCAGGCACTGGCGATGTTGTTGAAGCAGTCCGCCATGCAAGAACAGTGGTGGGCGAGTTGAATCGGCTTCAGAACATTCGAGATGATGAATTGATGACTTACGCAAAAGACCTCGGCGCACCTTACGAATGGGTCAAAATTGCCAAAGAACAAGGCCGCATGCCGGTGGTCAATTTTGCAGCTGGCGGTGTTGCGACGCCTGCTGATGCGGCATTGATGATGCAACTGGGTGTTGATGGTGTTTTTGTCGGCTCTGGCATTTTTAAAAGTGGAAATCCACAAAAACGTGCAAAAGCTATTGTTGATGCTGTTACACATTTCAACAATCCGGACATCCTTGCCAAAATCAGTGAAAATTTGGGCGCGCCAATGGTGGGTATCAGTGTTCGGTCATTGGCTGAAAATGAAACGCTTGCAGATAGAGGTTGGTAAAATAAATGATAATTGGTGTATTGGCCCTTCAAGGGGCATTTCTTGAACATCAAAAAATGCTTCACAGCCTCCATGTTAAAACTGTTGACGTTCGACTACCAGAACAGCTCAATACAATTGATGGCCTTATTATTCCAGGTGGTGAAAGCACAACGATTGGTAAACTGGCAAATGCTTACGACCTGATTGAACCGATACAAAATTTTTCAAAAAACCGCCCCATTTGGGGCACCTGTGCTGGCATGATTTTTATGGCAAAACATATTAATCATGCCAATCAGCACTTATTGAGAATCATGGATATCACTGTACAGAGAAATGCATTCGGACGCCAGGTGGATAGTTTTGTAATTTCTCTTGATATTCCGCTATTAAAAGGCAATTCCTTTCCAGGTATTTTTATTCGGGCGCCGGCTGTTGTTGACTATGGACCCGATATTCAGGTTTTGTCTTCTCTGTCTGATGGCAAAATTGTTGCTGTACAGGAAAAAAACTGGTTGGCGACAGCCTTTCATCCTGAGTTAACTGATGATAATCGTTTTCATCAGTTTTTTCTGGATCGTATTAGATAGGAAGCCGCTGTCCCTAGAACATGAGAATAAGGGGCGTATCCAACTGGATATGTCCGAGAATGAGTAGGCTATAACCATGTCATGAAAAAAGCATAATTATATGAATATATCAATAAAATCAATATTTTACATGCTTATACTTTTTGGGATGTCTTTATCTGTCTATACGCTGTTTTATCAACAAGAAAGTAAACCCAACCATAGCGAAAATCAATCAGGGCCATCATTGTATCAGCAACAATCAAAAACCAAAAAAGAATCGACTGTTTTATTTAATGAACATGAGATGCAAAAGGCCAATATGATTTATACGCGGGTGACGATCAAAAAAATCAGAAATATTGATACCAACCTCGCCACAGCATCACTGGACTTTGAAATTAATTTTCATTATGACAATGAAGGTTGCCATCCAGAAAACATCAGATTTTTGAATGCCACAGAGACAGACGTGCCCCTGGCCCCCATGCAAAAGAGAAAGTCAGGAAATGATATATGGGCCAGCTATGAAGGAGTGGGCAATTTCTATATTGATCAATTTCCAGGCACTTATTTGTTTGATAGACATCAGGTGGGTATTCAGTTTCAACATAAGTCGCTGCCCATATCCAATCTGATATATATCCAGGATAAAGATCTAAAAAACACACAGACAGATCCTTTGATTATTGATCCTTTGAGTGGTTGGGTTGTCACTGATACCCAGGTCTTTCAAGACATAGAAATGAGAACAACCCTGGGCAATCCAAAATATCTGCATGCTTTTGAAGGAAAAATGGGTTTTTCTCGATTCAATCATGGGGTATGTTTTAAGCCCAGTCAGTTCTCCTTGCGGGGATTAATTAATGAATGGCTGGCCTGGCGGGTGTTGTGGGTGTCATCTGTATTTCTTCTAATTGCAGCCTTTATTGTCCGATGGCCCAGGACGATGTGGGGCGTGACAGCGATCTGTGCTATTTTGGTTATCATGTCAATTGAGTCACTGGTGCTGTATGGTTTTGCCCCATACCTGACTGATTATCAAATACAATGGATAACCATGGGGTTTGATATCCTCTGGTGGCTGGTCCCGGCATTTTGTCTTAATTTGTTCATGCGTCGCTTTGTATTTCAATCCATGACACACAAGGATGGTCTGTATGTTGCTAACATTGTACCGCGTTTTGTTGGGTTTCTCATCTATACCTTTGCATGCCTGGGCATTGTTGCCTATGTTTTTGATCAAGAAATATCGCGTTTTCTGGCAACCGGTGGAATATTTGCCATGATGATTGGTCTGGCTGTTAAAATGAATGTGGCAGATGTTATCTCAGGCATTGCCATTAATATAGAATCGCCCTTTCGCCTGGGAGATTGGATTCAGATTGATCAATATGAAGGTGTTGTTACAGATATTACATGGCGATCCACACGAATAAAAACCGGGGAAAATGCGATCCTTTGTATTCCCAACAGCAAGGCGACAGAATCATCCATTCAAAACTATAATACATCCGAAGATTTGAACTGGATCAAAATAAAAGTGCCCCTGAGCCATAAAATTTGTCCGGTCAGTATTGAAGATATTTTGATGGCCGCAGTGTTGGCTACAAAAGATGTTATCACCGACCCCATTCCCAAAATATATTATAAAGGCACTGCGGAATTAAATGCCTGGTTTGATATTTTTTTCTGTATTAAGGACTATGCCAATCGAAAGCGTCGGATTGACAATGTGTGGACTTCTATCTGGAAACACTTGCGAAATGCTGAAATACAATTATCCATGATGGGACAATATTTTAGTTTCCCACAACAAAAATTGTTTGATATTTTGGATGGCCTGAAAATACTGGATGGAATCGGTATACAGGATAAGTTAGAGTTGATCCCACATTTTAAAAGCAAAACTTTTGCAGCTGGACAGGTTATTGTTAATCATCAGATAAAAGCATCAGATGAATTTTTTATTATCCGAAAAGGGGCAGTTCGCGTGTATTTTCCATCAGATGATGGCGAGTTGATTGAAGTAGATCGCATGGGGGCTGGTGATTATTTTGGTGAAACCGGACTGCTGGGTGAGGCATATGCGACTCAAATCAAAGCTGTCACTGATGTTACTATAGATGCCATATCTGGAGACATTTTGTTTGCATGTGTTGATGACCGACAACCATTTTTGGACCAACTGCGGCATTTGAGATTAAGACGAATGATCAATCGCAAACAGCAAAAAGATGAATATGAAGAAGCACTGGCGGAAAAAGAACAGAAAAAAATGTCTTTAATATTGCGTTTAAAACAATTCTTGTGGCCCAAACCTTTAACACAAACTACTAATGGAGCATCCTAAATGACAAAACGACAGGAAATATTCCAATTCCTGACTCAGGCAGATTTCAGCGCCAAAGAGCTATCCAAGGCAAGCGGGATTAAAGAAAAAGATGTATATGATCACTTGCATCATATAGAAAAATCCGCTAAAACAAAATCACATAAATTTAAAATAATTCCAGCGCAATGTGTATCATGCGAATTTACCTTTAAAAAGCGTGAACGATTGACACGGCCCAGCCGATGTCCGAAATGCAAAAAACAACAAATTGACCCGCCACGTTTTCAAATCGTATAATACCTTTGATCTGGCAACAAAAAAAGGGGGTGACTCATGACACAGTTCCGCATCGTTATATTTATAATAACAATCTGTTTAACATGGATTGTTCCAACAGCCCATTCAGATGAAATAAGCCGTCAGAACTATGAGGTTGCGCATGCAGCCTATCAACTTCAGCTGTCTGCGCAACTTCTTGACCAGACAATTGATAATTATGATCCCATTACAAATCCACATGGCGCGGCAACAATTTTAACCGCCTTTGATCAACTGGCAAACGCGTATATGCAAACAAATATTGTCGTTGTCAATTACATGAAGATATATCCAGAAGTACATCCTTTATATGCTGCTGCCACTCAAATATCCACAACCTTAACAACAGCTATCCAAAGTATATCAATGCTTCAGACAATTGCCAGAGGTGCAGGGTATGCGGGTTTGAGCAGCTACAGCAATGTTTCTGATATTACCGATGTTGTTACGCACACGGGTGCAATGATATATGTTTCTTCTGTCATAACAAATTTATCAGCACATGGGGTATCTGATCTAAAAGAATTATCCATTGTTCAAAATATTGTTTATCAACAAGCTCAGCAGGCAGCACTAATGGCGATTCATCAAAAAGCAGGAGACTCTCCGGTTATAACCAATAGTAATGCCTGTCTGGCAGCGACTGGTGCAATTGCGACCATTGCTACCTATGTTGATGGCGCGACTAAGATAGCGTTACCTAAATATTTATATCATATAAAGTCATTTACCGAAGTTTTTTCCGATGAACTTGAAAAGATTTTGTATAATAATAATAACAATACCTTAACATTCAAAGAACAACAAAAGTCTTATGCCACAGCATTTAACGCAGTATTTGCAGGTGCATTTTCTGCCTTGATCAATCAATCATCCCTTCAACCATTACTTAGCCCTGTTGATACAAAGACGTCCCAAACCAATGCAGATAAATTGATTGAGGGAGCTTATCTATTGGCTCAAGGGATTTCACAAATGATTCTTCCCGGTGCAGCGAGTATTGTTGATGCCATGAATTATGCCAGTATTATAAATAGTGGTTTGCTGACACAACGACAGTTTGAATTGAAAGATTTGATTTTTATTATGCAGCAGTTGTCTGGAAATTTTTGATGTTTGAAATGCTAAAATGGTTATTTTTATTTAATACAATCTCTCTATTGATATATAGACACAACAATAACCGGCATTGGTAAAATACTTGCCTTAACAATAATGTTTGAAGTAGGTGATATAAGTCGATTTGCTAAGGTATGAGTCATCACACTAATTGATGGAAAAATCCCCAAAAATGTGCATAATAATTAAGGGATATATCAAATCCCCCCTCATTTATCTTGAATTTTAGCTTTCTTAAAGATATTCATATAACAATCTAAAATTATTATATTTCAGTAAATAGGAGTCAAACAAAAATGAACTTCATCTGTTTTATGGTGAAAAAAAAGATCTTTTGATACATGACTATTTAGAGTGTTTTCTTAAGATTGCATGCATTAAATACTGACGGTCAATTTTTTCGGAAAAATCGGCAAGAATTTATACAGTGAAGTAAATGGGATAGAAAAGCATAAAATCATAGACGTCCCCATATTTCCTTGTTGCAATTATACTCACAAACTTATATGTTACAAAACATATCAATAAAAATATGCGACATGGAGGTCAGATTTTGAAAACATTCAAGATTTTTTTAGCATCATCCAATGAACATAAAGAC
>Ga0272440_1000993_pt1 | contig 23642 bp, 15 predicted proteins | sample SSMMMBAug17_FD_192440 | JGI IMG/M metagenome (GOLD analysis project Ga0272440, IMG submission 192440) | Marine sediment archaeal communities from Little Sippewissett salt marsh, Falmouth, MA, United States - SSM-MMB-Aug17 | ecosystem: Environmental > Aquatic > Marine > Wetlands > Sediment ...
TTTCTTCTTCTGTTAGTGATGTAATAGTAAACATATATTCAAAATTACATAAAGGGCAATATATAGCGTTGGCTTGTGTATTAAATGGATGAAGACAAACAGGACATTCAATGTTATTACTATATGTTATTCTTTTATTTATATTTTTTTCCTTATTAATAAAGTTTTTTAACTTACCAAGATTAACTTCTTTTTTTATATTTGAACTATTGTTAATGTACATTGTTAGTATTTCATTCTCGTTTAAAGAAAAACCAATTTTCCATTTTTCATTTATAGTATTTACATCAGAAATTATATCATTTATTTGTTTAGATATATTAATATATTGACGATTTTTATCGTCATCAATAAAAAAGGTAATACATTCATTTCTATATAATGGATTTTCAGAAATAATAATGTTTTCACAAAATACAGGTTTATTAAATTGTGAAATATCTTCTTCTTTTTTTAAAATTGGAATATCAACTTTTATATCACTTTCAAAAATTTTGTGATGAATAAATGATAAATGTAATCCAATAGTAACAGGTGATGTTGTTTTTTTCATTAACTGATTATTTGCAATTAAGGAAGCACCTTTTGATATGGAAAGTGCAATATCTTCAAAATTGAAAATTTCGTTATCAAGGTATGTTGAATTAAAAAAATCATTAACTGTTTTACGAATAAGATAAAATCTGCTAAATCCTCCAGCAAGTACGATACAAAATGAATCTTTTTTATTGACATCGACATTATGTTTTTGTAAAGAATTTGATATTAATTTCATAGAACTTAATAGCTTAGGCTTAATTATATCATTAAATACAGCTATAAGATCAGATGCTATTAGTTCTAATTTAATTCCAGTTGATCTTATAGAAAAAATTTTTTGATCTTCATTTTTTTTAAAATAATTATCAAGTGCTTTATCAATTTCATTTTGGCGATGAATTTTTTTTTTTTCAAAATCACTTATTAGATCTATAAATAACTCTTCAGAAACAGATAAATTTTTTCCAAACTTTTTATTATATAGTTTCAAAATAACAGCTTCATCAAAAGCCATACCTGCTTCACCAATTGTATTTTCAGCCATCCCAATTCCTTCTGTTTCAAGAACAGATATATCATTATCATCAATTTTTGAAAGACTAAAATCAATTGAACCTCCACCACAATTGCATATTAATGCATACCCACTAAAATTTATATTATTCTTTTTGGAATATTTGTTTATAAAAAAATAACAAGTTGCAAATGGTTCGCTTACAATTATGGGTAATGGATAATTTAATTCTTGAAAAATTCTCGTAATCAGTTCTTTTTTTTCAGAGTTTTTTTTTTTAAGCCAGATTTCTGGAACACTAATAACTATTTGTTCAAGATCATCTATTGGATTAAAATTATTATCATAGCAATAACTTTCAATTAAATTCTTAATATAAGCTTTCGAACATTCATATGGAGATTTTTTAATATAATTGTATTTTTTTAATTTGGTTTCATCTTTTTCACCAATAAGCATTTTAAAACCAAAATATACTTCATAATCTTCATCACCCAGGCTTAGTAATGCTGTATTTCCAATTCCTATTGTGTCATCCTTTCTATTAAAACGCACAACAGAAGGAATATAAGGTGTTTCACCTGCTCTGCCAATTCTATAATAGCAGCAAAGTTTTTCATCTGGATCAATATAACTAAGTGTAGAATTAGTTGTTCCAAAATCGAGTCCAATATTTTTCATAATATCTCCTTAATGCTATCAAAATATAAATAGCTTATAAGATTTCAATACTTCTCATCTGGTATTATAAATTTTATCGATTTTTGTAACTTTATATATTTTTTTATAAATAATAGCTTTTTTTTATTATGAATAAAAAATCTTTATTTGACTTGTAAACTTTTGTTTAAATTTATTGCTTTTGTTATTTTTTGATAAGTTTCTGAATCATTTTCATTTTTAAACTCACAGTACTGTGTTATAGAAAAACTAATATTATTAAAAACATCCTTGCTCCCTTCAGGAAGAACAGCAGGAATCCTTAAATAATTATTCTTTTGGGCATATTGTATTTCACGATTTTGAAACTCAGTTAATTCATTTCTTGCAAGAATTAAAAGACACTTAATCTCATCAATTTTATTACCAATAACTTCTTGCCAATGTGAACCAGGTATAATACCTTCGTCATACCATGAATTAATACCTAACTCTATTAATTTATTCATTATTTTTTTAACAATATCAATATCATCGTGCTTATAACAAATAAAAACATCATAATCATTTTTTTCTATTTTATATTTTTGATAAAATGTATTAGCTAACTCAGGAATTATTATCTCTGTATCATCATTATCTATTCTAAACGCTATTCCTCTTTGAAATAATACTTTTTCATTAAATTCATCATCAAATATATTATCAAATATTTCTATATATTGTTGATATATTTGATCAATATCTACTTTATCTTTCCAGTTTTTCTCTTTAAAATGGCTATGATTTAACCCAATGAAATCACAAAGAATTTTTGGATGTGTTCCAACATATTTAACGATTTCATTAATTATTGGTGAATTTAATTCTATTGATAATTTATTGCTAATTAATAAATTTGCTTCTTTTTGATTAATACTATTTATTCTTATTATACGCTGATTCTCATAATATGTGGGCATTTTTCTGTATTCTAAAATACAAAAAATATTTTTATTATTATTCAATTTTTGAATAAAAGAATCAAGGTAACCTTTCCATGCAATATTGGATAATACAGAAATTATTATAAAAGTACGCTTTTTATTTAATAATTGTGTGATTTCTTTACCAATCAGTATTATTGATGATTGATTATCTTCATCATTATATTCTTTTATTAAATCATTTAATTGATTTAGCATATAATAATCGTTCATTGTTTCTTGGATTAATGAACTTACGCATGTTTGCATTATACTTCTAAATCTTGGTTGATCTTCTTTAATAATTGTTTTGTTAAAAAAAATATCTTGAAAATTTTTATTTGTTTGTAATACGCATTGTGTTAGTCTTATCTTTTCATCATCTGATTTTCGCTCTTTAAAATGATATTTCCACCACTCTTTACCTCTTATAATTTCTGATAAAATATCATTGAATGTGTTTAAACACCATTCAGAATCATCTTCAGTCAATATTTTTTTTTTTAATTTTGTATTTATTTTTGTTAGATTTTTCAACCAATTAAATTTATTAAACAGCTTATTATATTGTTCTTCAACAATGAATTCCTCGATTATTTTTGAAAAATCTTCTAATAAATTAACAAAAGTATAATTTGATTCATAATCACCAACATGAAGAAAATTTTCTATTCCTATAGGATTATTTACTATATTTTCAATCTGTAAAATAGCGTATAAATAAGTATCTGTTTTCCCAATCTTTTTACAACCTTCAATTGCTAAAATATCTGCACCTTTTATATATCTTGGGTATTCATTAATGTATCGTTTAATTTGCTCTACTATATCCCAGCGTGATCCATCTTCATTATACCCATATAAATTACAATTATTATTGAATGGATGTTGTACACTCATATATTTGGCCTCAGTTAAATAAACTTTCCTTTTTAACTAAATTAATAACAAATGATCGTAAATAAGTTAATACTGCTAATATTTAAACTAAATAGAATTCAAAAATGAATCATAGAATAGCTTAAAATATTTAACTTTTTTATCATTCATTTTCTTTCAACTGTAGTTGTTTTTATTTCGCTCCTCAAACAAAATTTTTAAAAAGCCGACTCTTGATAGTCTCGTAAAAAGTAAATTTATCAAAAATCGCTATTAACAATTTCATAATGTTATACTGATAAAATTATTCATTTTTGACTTTTTACGATACCATCACTCTTAATTTCCAAAGATTATTGTTTTCATTCAATTCAATTAATTCAATAAACTGTTTATCTTTAAGGCTCATAATATGAGGATAATTTTTTGATAACCTTATACATCTCAATTATATTATACTTGAATAATTATATGATATCTTTTTATAACATATTGATAATATTTGATAATCAGATTTTTGTGCATCATGAATCATCAACGAAAATCTGATGTTCTTGGCTCATATTGAGCATAATAGTTTTTATTATCAATATCTTATAGATACCGAATGACATTGTTTGTTAGCTTGTTGTCAACGTCTATTGGTGGTAGTGGCATCTGCATAATTGAAAAAGTTGCTTTTTTTGAATTAATTGATAGTTCTTTTTTATTATCAACTATTGCTTTTATTATAAGATGATAGGTTCCTTCTTTTGTTGTATTTTCAAAAATACCTTTGTAGGTTCCTTCTGAATTATGAAATAATGGGATTATATTATTGCTTCCATCAGGAAGAAAAACCTTTGAATATAATGATAACCTATCAGCTTTATTAACTTTAATACCTCCTCTATACAGATATCCAGTAATAATTACTGGTTTGGTTGTATATGGGTATGGAACATATACATCGGCTTCAGTAATTGGGTATTGGATGTCAATCCAATAATTGACAATACCTTTACCACCGAAACTTATTGACCAAACTCCTTCAGTTGGGACTTCGCATGTTTGAATCCAATTATATTGATTAGAATTTGATACAATATCTGAGGAATACTTTTTATTTTCAGGGGATATCACTTGTATCACAATATCTGAACTACTTTTTGTAAAAGAAAATATTACTTGATCCAAAAATGGTTCTAATTTGACTTTGATTATTTTTTCTTCACTTTCTAAGATAATATGATTTTGTTTGAAAATTGATATTCCTATATATTTTGATAAAATATTGTGAAAAATGTTTGGAAGTTGATTTATGTCATTAATTGGATAAAATGATTTTTCTGGAAGTATTGATAACCAGTTTTGCTTATCTTGAAGGACTTCACCTATACACAAGACAAATAAATTTATGCTATCATGCTTAAATTTACCTATAATTGGTTTTATTTCTTCTTGAAAATATTTTGAAGATTCCAATTCTTTATTTTCAAAACTTGGTTTGCCATCAGTTAACAAAATAACGATTTTTTTATTATCAAAGCCAAAACTTTTTGATTTCAGCTCACGATATGAAAATAATAATGGATCTATAAAATTTGTCCATACATACAATTTATCTGACAAAATATTTTCTTTAATAGTTGTAATCGTTTCTTTTCTTAATAAATGAAGTGGTAATGATTCTTCATTTTTTCCGGCAAAGCAAACAAAGCCCATGCGATAGTTAACTTGAACTAATTCAGAATAAGCTATTAAATAATTTACAATATATTCTGTTGCTTTTATTCTTATATTAAATTCATCATTATTCTTCATACTTGTTGAGCTATCAATGAGGAGTATCATATCTAAACTATTGATTTCATATGAAGAAATATTTTCTGCTAAAGCATGACTTAATACAATAAAGAATATTAATAGTAATATAGATATAGTGGTAAACATATATTTTTTTAAATTAAATAATTTTTTTATCATAATTTTTTATCCTTTTTATCCCCGAAAATTATAGTTCACAACAACATCTGCTTTATTGATAATTTTATTTGTTATTCCAATCTTGTAACCCTTTTTTAAAACATTCAATATAATCATATCAGGCAAATCATGAACTTGATCCATTCCCATCTTTATGTGATGTTCGGGATCAAATAATGTTGAATTAATAATAATAGGAATTTCATGTATTGTTGTAATTCTGCATAACTCAAATTTTGCTTCTTTTATTTCATCCTTTGACTTCGCGCTATTACTATCATATGTCAAATAAATTTTGTATATTTCTTCATCTATTATATAAAAAAACACTTTGTTAATTAAAAAATCATTCAAAAATTCAATGAATTGAGCATCATTAATAATAAAATTTGTTTTTTCTTCTTCATAGTCACTCAGACATTTTTGTATTAAATTGTTGATAATCTTATAGTAAATTTCAATAGGATTAACAATTTTCCATTCATTATTTAACTCATTTTTTATTATTTCATTACAATCTAAGTTGTTAACTTCTTCAATTTGTTTATCCAAAGTTGAAAATGTTAATGTTTTTGAATTACAATTTACTCGATTTTGAAACTCACTTATGCCTTCAATAAAAGCGCTGGAATAATCCTTAAATTTGTCATCAAGATTATCAAAATTTTGATCATTTGGAAGAAGCTGTTGGAATATATCTTTTATAGCAATTAGTTCATTAAAATAGTTTTGCAAGTCAATAGATATATTTTTTTTTGCTATTTCAACAAATTTTTCATGACTTTGTAATAATTGCTTTTTTAAATTGTTAACATTTTCTTTTACTATTTCAATATGTTCTTTAAAAAAACTTTTATTATCATCAAAATTTTTATCAGACAATGAAATATTTTTTTTTTCATTTTCTGCATTAATAATAGAGTTATGAGATTCTTTAATTACTGATAGTTTTTCAAGTAACTGGTATGCTTTAAGCTTTTCTTTTAAAATTTGATTTTTTAATGATTTTAGTATTTCAATATCCATTATTCTTATCCTGAATAATTATAGTTAACTTCAACACCAGGTTTTATTAATATATGATCACTAAATCCAATTTTATATCCTTTTCTCAAAACATTGAGAATAATAAGATCAGGTAATGAGCGGTCTTGATCTTCAAGCATTCTGAAATGTAGTTCGGGTTTATAAAATTCTTTTTTTTCCTTAACTTCTATTTCCTTAATATCAGCTAATGACATAATTTTTGATTGAATAGAAAGAATTTCATTTTTTGAGCGAGATCTTTTATTATCAATTTTTTGGTGCCAATTAATTATATTATTAAATTTTTCTACTACAAATGGATATATTTTATCTTTGATAATGTCATGTATTGTTTGTTTTAGTTGCTCATCTGATATTGTAGAATTTAAAAAAATTTTTTTTAATATTGAATTCAGTTTATTCTCTATTTCATTATTTAACTCATAATTTTGATAGATTACTTTCCACATTCTTTTATTAAAAAGCTGTTTTTCAATCATTTGCAATTTTTCTACTGAATCAAAATTATCAAAAGAATCAATAATTTCAAAAATTTCGTTTTTTTCTTTATCTATGTCAAATGTATTTGATATTTGAACCTTCTCACTAAGATTTTTCAACCCTTTATTTACTGGCTCAAAGTAATCCTGTATATATTCTACTTCCTCTTCATTTGGGTTATCTGGTAATAAATTATTAATATAACTTTGAATTTGATTTAGATTTGATATCAATTTTATTAAAAATTTATCATTTAAAGGCTTATTTAAAGATATTTGTTGATTTTGCATTAAAGAATTTTCAAGTAGATCAAAAAAATGATTCACAGAACGTAGTGTATTATCAATATAATTTTGATATAGATTAAATACAGAAGGAGGGGATTCTTCAATAGGCACAATATTATTTTTTTTTTTATTTTCAAACTCTGTACATGGGGTTGATTCAATATTATTTTTCATTTCAATATCAGATGTAGATGTAGATTCAAACTTAATACCTGCGTCTTTTGGGGAATCATCATTATCAATTTCAACATCAGAGCTTTCAGTTATTTCATTTTGTATTTCATCAGTCTTATCAATTTTATCTATGTTTTGATAATGTGTTATAGAATTTTTTTTATATTTTTTACCAATTTGAGTAATAAGAAATTCAATACTTGACGTTTTGGGGGAAAAATTGAATTCAGGAAGAATCTGAACAACTTTTGTTTCAACAACTATGTTACTGATTTTATCAACACGAATAAATTCAATAAAAAGTTGTTTACACTGATTTGGATATTCTTCAGATACATCAATTTGATTGTTACCAGACTTTATCTTTTTTTTTAAGATTCTTGGATTTTCTTTGAATAATAAACTATAGAGAATTGGAGTATAGTTAATATTATTTTCAACTAATTTTTTGCAATCAAAATTTAATGTATATTTATATAATTCTATTGGACAAAAAAGATTAAACAAATAATATAAAAAATTATTTTTGGATTTTTCCTTAATTATTTTTTTTTCTAAATCTAAAAATTCAATGCGAAAATTACAGAAAACAATTGAATTATTTTTTTTATTCATAATGATATCGCAAATTGATATTAAAGTGTAACAGACTACATTGATATATTTTTTTATATATTTAAAACAATCTATTTTGCCAATTAATTTATATGTCCTTTTCAGGAATTGACTATCCTAATTCCTAAATATCAGTAAAGACTGGATGTTAGAATAAATACCATTATATAATAAATTCTTATCCTGAAAAGTTATAATTAACTTCCACTCCAGCTTGTTGAATAATTGTATCTGTTATCTTACAATAGTAACCAACTCTTAATATATTCAATACAATCCTATCAGGGTAATTCCTATCTTGACCTTCACCCATTTTTAAGTGTTTCTTAGAGTCATACTTATCTATTTTTTCTTTAACTTCAATTATCTCAAGACTTGCTATTTTAAGAAGTTCATTCTTTATAACTTCAATTTGTTCAGAACTTTTTGCTCTTTTTTTATCAATCTTTTCATGATACTTTTTTATTTTGTTAATATCCATTTCAATAAAAGGTAAAAAATCATTTTTTAGAAAATCATTAATTAGTTTTTTCAGGTCATCATCAGACATATTTTGATATTGATTTCTTTCTTCATCAAACTTTTTCTTTATAGTTTGTAGATAAATATCAAATTTTTCTTTAAGTAATTCATAAGGAGTTACAGATTTCCACTGATCATTCTTAAAAGACTCTTTTTCTTTCTCAGTTGCTTCTTGCTTAATTTCATTTAAGTCAATATCATCAATAAATTGATGAATTTCTTCTAATTTAATTTTATTTTCCCGATTTATTAAAAATTTTAATTTTTCGATGCCTTTATAAAGTGACGAAAAACAATTTTTAAACCACTTATCATCAACTGTATCATTTGGTTTAGGTAGTAATTTATATGAATTATTTTTTAATTTAATTAATTTTTCTCTTAAATTTATTAAAGATTTATTAGTTACATTCTTCAATTTCAAAGTATCAGGATTTGATAAACAATTATAAAAATTTTTCGCAGATATTTTTAATTGATCTTTTGGGTCATATGAAAAATCTTTTGTTTTATTTATATTACTATTTATTTGATTTATATCATGAAGTATTTTTGTTATTGATGTATTATATGATTTTATTTTATCTTGGAAATCTTTTATTTGTGTTTCCAAGCGAGATAATTCAACTTCTTTATTTTGTAGTCCCTTTGCTTTACAAAGTATATTATCAATACCTAAATTATCTATATCATTGTTTACTTTTATTATTTTACTAATGTTTTCTTGTGCAATTTTAAGAATTGAACCTTCTTTTTGTAAATTTAATAAGTCATTAATAATATCGGGTTTCAATTCTTTTAATAAACTTAAATCTTTTTTTTCAATTCCAAGTGTATTTTGCAATTGTTTATGAGCATAATCTTTGTCATTTAAATTAGTAAATAAATTATCTATTTTGTCAGTACACGCTTTAATTTTAGCTTCATCTTGTTTTATTAATTTTACATGTTCATCTATTTTCGAATTACATTTGTTTATATCTTTAAATAATTTTTTAATAGGATCATTCTCATTATTAAATTGTTCCACAACATATCCAAATGCTTCTATTTTTTCTTGCATTTCATCGATTTTTTCTTGCATCATAGAATGCTGCTTTATTAACTTATTTTCCTCATTTTCAATAACTTTTACTTTAGGATAAATCATTAAACATTTATCTAACATAATGGGAATATATTTACTTTCATTGTCATAACTTTCAAAAATTAAATAAAAAGTATCATTTTTTGTTATTGTGCGTCTTGGTGTTGGTTTATATTGAGTATCAATGATAAGTCTATGTTGTCTAATATCTATCCTTTGTTGACCAATATCTCCTTTTTCTTGAAAAGGTTTACTTGCGTATCTATAGCTAAACGCCTTTTTAAATTCCTTTATATGTATTTTATATGTTAATAAATCACCATTATTTTTTGAAATTTTCGTAGCACTATCTCTATTTTCATCGATTTCTGCAATAAGTTGATCCTTCATATATAGCTGCATTATAATCACCATTTCTTGTATATATTTAACTAATTATTAATCCAACTTTTGTTTCGTTATGCATGTGTTTGAAATTTTGTGCACTGTGTGTTTTACTTAACGAGTTAATTTATTATCTTTAAAAGTATCAACGATGGTTAATAATAATAATTAGTTTTTAATTTAATTTTTTTAACAAAAAAGTCAATCATAAAACATTATTTTTTAGTTGTTTTATGTTTGACTTATCTCCAATTTTTCATAAATAAAATTCAATAATTGATCAACACACTTTTCAATGAAATCCAAATTTTTAAGATGGGCTTTCATTATATCTTCTAAACTTTTAATCATGTCAAAATGTTCGATAGTATTAACTATTTCAGAAAATTCTTTTTTTAAATGGTTAATTTTTTTGTTTGCTTGAAAAAAATAATCATTTAGTTTTGATTGATTATGTGCTAAGTCAATAATTGCTTTATCAATTGTCTTTATATGATCAGTATTATTGATTATTTTTTTTATTTTTTCAAAATCTTCAAATGATATATTATTTATTAAATAAGTTAAATGTTCAATTTTTTTATTGTCTAAATTTAAAGTTTTGAAAATTTCCTTTTGAATATAATCTTTATCACATTTGTTAATATCTGTTAATAATTTTTCAATAGACTCAATCTCATTATTAAATTGTTTCACAACATATTCAAATACTTCTATTTTTTTTTGCATTTCATCGATTTTTTTTTGCATCATAGAATGCTGCTTTATTAACTTATTTTCCTCATTTTCAATAACTTTTACTTCAGGATAAATCATTAAACATTTATCTAACATAATGGGAACATAATAACTTTCATTGTCATAACTTTCAAAAATTAAATAAAAAGTATCATTTTTTGTTATTGCGCGTCTTGGTGTTGGTTTATATATAGTATTAATGATAAGTTTATGTTGTCTAATATCTATCCTTTGTTGACCAATATCTATTTTTTCTTGAAAAGGTTTACTTGCGTATCTATAGCTAAACGCCTTTTTAAATTCCTTTATATGTATTTCATATGTTAATAAATCACCATTATTTTGTGAAATTTTCGTAGCACTATCTGTATTTTCATCGATTTCTGCAATAAGTTGATCCTTCATATATAGCTGCATTATAAACACCATTTCTTATTTATTATAACTAATTAGTTAAATATATTTTCTAAAATTATATATTATTTGTAAAATCAAAAAATTTTTTCATTCCATCCATTTCTTTAGTTAATTCAAGCACTTCATTTAGCTTGTTTCTAAAATTTTCATCAAATGTATTGTTTAAATTGTCAATTTTATCTTCAAGTTTTTTATATTTTTCATTTATCTGTGTGATTAATACTGATTGTTTATCCTCAAAATTATTAATTATAGATTCTGATATCTCATTATTAATATTTTTTGAAACATCAATTTCATTTATTTTTTTTGTTTCTTGTACAACGTTTTTAAATTCATTCTCTATGTTTGTTAGTATTGAAATTAGTTCAGGAAATGCAATAAAAAATTTTATATTATCAAATAATTTGCTAAAATCTGAGATTTCTTTTTTAATTTTATCTAAAGAAATTTTTTTGTTCGATGAATTATTACAATTTTTTAATATTTCTTTGACATCATTGGAAAAATTTTTAAACAGTAATAAAAAATATATTGATACACCAATAATAAAACAAAATAATATGAATAACAGCAAGTAAAAAATATTACATATTATATTATTATTATCCTTCTCTACATCTTTTTTTTTATCAAACTCAATCTTTTGTTCAATTTGCTTTTCAGAATTTTTATCTGTAAAACCTGTGCTCATATCTGATGATTGAAAAGCACCAAAAGCTAAAGCCTGAATAGAAAAGAATAGTATTATAATTATTTTGTATAAATATGTTTTCATTATTTAACTCTTAACATTTAATTTTATTGTTCAATTTTTTTTCAATTATTGAACTGAAACTATTGAAAGTAGATAATAAAATAAAAAAAAAAATAAAATTCTCATTCAAGTTTACATTATATCAATTGTTTACCTTCAAATGTAAAAAAAATAATAATGTTGCAACAACAGAAACATCTGTTATTGCCCATTTACTTAATTCTTAAATAATCTGTTCAGCGTCATACCAAAGTCCATAAATTTCTACAAAAACTTTAATTTCTAATTCCATCATAATTTGAATTTTTAATCTGCCAGTTATATCGTATGACTTACATGCATCGGGTTTATTTATTTGAAATTTTCCAACAACACAACATTTATTTGTATTAAAAGAATTCCCTTTTCCAAAATGTTGATAGATTGTTATTGGATCAAGTAATTTACCATTCTCATTAAATTTAAAATTTGCAGCTTTGTTGTATATAGCATAATCATTTATATTGTTTTTATTTATTTCATCTTCATCTTCAGGCACAAGCAATCGATTTTTTGGTATGCATTCTATAAAAACAGCATCATCCATCTTAACCCCATGTTCAACAAAGCCGAATCTAGAAGTTGTTTGTTCTGATATACCTGATAAAATAAACTCAACATGCGTTGAAGAAAAAAATGATCGCGCATAAGTGGATGCACCTCTGGCAACACATGATTTACTTCTATCTGAAATAATTATTTTTTCATTTCCAATAAATTTTATTTTGTTCTTAGAATCTGGTTTGAAATTTATTTCTTTTTTTTGTGAATCCCAAATAGGAATATTTTTATTTTTATATTCTTCAAATAGCTTTTTAACCATTGGTATAGCTGATGATCTGCCAGACAATAGTATGTATCTTTCATGTTCATTCAAGTCTTGTTCATTTCCTTTTATTTTAGAATGATTATCAAAAATATCATTAACAAGATCAATACTTTCTTTGATATTTTTAAAAATAATCTCTTCAATTTCATGACGTTTAATGATAAGGTCTTTTTCAATTTTTTTTCGTGTTGGGGCTCTTTTTTGATCAGAATTTGAACAATATAATTGAGGCATATATGATGTAATATTTATCTCTTCTTCACTGAATATCCTATTTTTTTTCATTTCTTCAGCAAAAACCCATATAGATTTCATATTTTTTTTTAAATATTGTTCTGCAATACTATCATATGAAGTATCTTGTCGTTTAATTAGAAAAGAGTTATCAGAAGATTTACTTATAATTTTTTTACATATCTTTTGAACAATAACTTCAGTAATATCATCACCTCCAAAATCAGAAATACCATCAAGGTCAATAAGATCAACATAAATTTTTTTATTATTAAGGTTATTAACTTCTAAGAAAGCAATATCAATTGTACCTCCACCAAAATCATAAACAAGTAAATAATATTTACCTTTATAATCTGGAATAAAGTCTAATGCAGAAGATGTTGCTTCATCAATCATACAATATTCTTTTGTATTGATACCAAGGTCTTTGATTATTTTTTTTAAACTTATAATTTTTGGTAAAGGAAAACAGGTTGGATGTGAAAATACATAATTTGAAAATTGATATCCAGAGTATGCCCTTACTCTATTAATAAATTCATTTAAAAAATCAAAAGAGATATCTTCAGCTGTAACCTTTTTTGGAGATTTATTATCATGATATTGAATCCAATAATCTTCATTTGAAATATGGTTTAGTTCAATATTGCTTGCCAGATTTCTTTTAAACGAACGAAATGCATTTGATTCGCCTGTTCTATAATGAAAATAAGCCATACGTCCTATTGTCATATTTTTTGGGTCAGAAATAAAATAGCTTATTGAAGTTGGTAATACAGATTCTTCTTTCTCTTTAAATTGATCTTCAGGTATTTCTGCCAATTCAAGCATTTTATGCCATTCCAAAAACATTGCACAATATGAATTTGTTGTCCCAAAATCAACAGCCATTAAACGACCTTGATTAAATTTTTTTAAATTAATAATCATTATTTTTTCTAGTATTTGGTCCTGTCGATCTTTTTTTTCATTTTCATAAAAATAGCAAAATTGAATATTTAACTGTATTGTATTATTTTTTATTTGAGATGTTTTTATCTTATAATGTATTCTTTGAACTTTTGTCGAAATCCTCACAGGAGTTCTTAAATCAATTTCAAATTCTAACAAATTTTCAATTTCTGGAGTTATAATTATTTTTTCTAAAAATAGTTCTCCTGAGCCAGTATTTATTATATCTAAGTCTTTAAAATGTTTTGTACTTGATGAATAAATATCATGTATTATAGATTCATAATTTTTTAATAAAGTGTTCTTTATAGAAATGATGCCAAGTCTTGGTGGTCTAGTAAATAATAAACGAAATTTTTGTTGAAATGGTTTTGAATGATTTTTTATTTTTATTGATATTATGACAGTATAATTTTTATCCATAATAATTTTTTTTGTCTCAAACATCACATCTATATTAAATTTATTTTGTTTTTCAAATGGTAGTTTTCTTCCTATCATATCGCATTTAATCCGGCATATAATATCTGGATGGTCTTTAAATTCAACAAGAATATCATCAATAATAATAATACTTTTTAATAGTTCAACATTAATACTAATTGTTTTCCAAAGTTCCTGGTCAAATCCATCAGGTTGACTATTCTCTTCTTCATCCCATTCTATTTCATGACTAACTGGGGAAAAACTAAAGATTGGATCATCCAAAAACTGAAGACAAACAGGTTCTTTCTTTAATGTAAGATCATCTTGTGAATCAAAAAGAAATGTAAATGAACGTATAGTTTTATATTTTTTATGTTTACTGGGTGTTATTGTTAATGTTATAATCTCAGTCTGTCCAGGGTTCAATTTTTCAGGTATGTTAGAACAAACAAGCCACGTATCATTATTTGAATCATATACATCATTATTTACTATTAACGATATGTCGTTAATATCGAACATTCCACTATTGGTCAGTTGAATTGATAAAGGTATGCTTTTATCATAACTGGCATAATATAATTTATCAATTATGTTTGTAGCTTTTTGATGAAGTCTCTTTAAAGAACACCCGCAAAAACCACAATATTTTTCTCCTAAATCAGGTTGTAAGCGAAAACCAGAATAACAGTTTTTACACTCTGGCATTTATTTCATCCTTATTTGCTTTTTTAAAAATTAAAAAATATTATATTAATAATATCAATTAAAACCAGGGAAAGTCTTCTTTTTTTATAAAGTTTTTATTAAAGTAATTGTTAAATTCTTCTAACTTTTTACCCCTACCATGTTCTTCAATTATTTCTGTTCTTAATTTTGAAAATCGGTCATTCATCTCACTTTCATCAAGTTGTTCAATTTCTTCTTTCACTTTCTCAATAAACTTTTCATCACCATTATCACTTCGACTTAGTTCCCAAAGTAAAGAATCAGGGTCGTTCTTATTATATAAAGCATCAAGAAATATTCCATATTCTTCCCATTCAAATAAATATTCAACTATTCCTTTTCCAACAGGTTTTTCTATAAATATCAGATCAGGTATAAACTGGGTAGCGATTCTGAAAATAGATGGTCTCCCATTTGATTCTCTTTTGAGATTTTCAATTCGTCTAAGATACGAAATATCAAATTGAGATGCATCCTTATGTGTATGTAGGATTCTATTAATTGGTTCATCAGTTATACGATATGAATCATATTGTTTTTTTAAAGCTTCATAAGTTTTCAATTCATCAAGTGCAATGCCCCCCTCTTCTTGATAAAAGTGAAGCATATGATCTAAAAAAGTATCCATTTTAGATACTTTATCAAATGTATGTATTCCATGGCTTTTAAAGTTTTCCTTTATTTTTTTTAATGAGTCTGGACGTCCACCACAAATAAGTACAGGATGATTACCACTTCCAAATATATCTAGGTAATCTGCTGCTAATTCTAGCATTGGGAGAGATCGTTCAGCAAGAGTCTTTAATTCATGTTCATACCTACGAATTAGTGTACCTACTAAATCAAAATGTGTTGTTTTCAATTCAGTCATAATTTCATGAGAAACTTGATCTAATATTAAATCCATAATTTCTGAAGGTTTAGCCATTGAATCAACAAGAATATCATTAATACTCTGATTGGTTTTTTCTTTTATCCTATGTAATACTTGCGGCCATGTTTTTTGTCTAAATAAATCTTTTGCCTCAGTAATATCATGAACTAAATTAGTTTTTGATGATTTTGGTTTATTACTTTGTGAAACAAATTTCAAATTGTTCCATTCTTCAATAAAAGAAAGTTCTTCATATCTATCATCTAAATAAGATACGCAACTGTTCAAACGATCGATTAAAAGATCAACCTTTGACAATGGACCCCGCTCAACATCTTCTTTAAGGGAAGGTAGTACTTCTGCTATACAAGCATCTTCCATTCTGTTATATTCATTATTCATTATTCGAATAAATCTATCAATAATAAGGTTAGAATAATAATTTCTTATTGTTTTTATTTGAAAAAGTAATGCTGCAGCCAGGCTATCTTGTGCAAGTGCCATTTCTGAAAAATGATGCGCTAATTTATTAGTAACGTCATATGAGCTATCTAAAAGTGATGGGCTTTTGTTAATTGCGTTATCTATATTAATTATAACATTAGTAATTACATCTCTCAACTCAAGTATTGTTGAAACCATGAAATCTTCTGATTTACTACCTGTAAAAATTGAATCGATATTTGAATTAACAAGATTGTTTAATGTCTCAAATGAAGTTATTAAAAAAGACTCTATACGACCTCGAATAATACTTGTATATTTTCCATTTGCAGTAAATGCAGCAGGAACTGTAAGGTTGTTAAGGTTTTCTTTCAATTGGTAAGAAGAGTAGTCATTGTATTTTAATTTTGTAATAGTACTTTGCCATTCTTCCCTAAAATTTTTTCCACCACTTGAAGCAATACCAGTTAGTGCTTTTTTGTAAATAATTTTAAACCATTTACTTGCTATTTCTGCCATATGACTGGAATCTCGAGGTATATCATTTTTTTTCCATCCTTTGCCAGGTTGACTGCTTATTGTACGCGAAATACCAAGCCATTGAAGAATTTTTTCTTGAGTTTGCAAACATGCTGCGGCACCTGCAATTCTATATTTTGGGTAATGTGCAGTTGATGCACCAAAAGTCGAAAGAAATTGAATAAAACCTGGTCCCTTTTTTCGTGCATTCCTCCATTGATCAGATTTTGCAGGATAATTTATCCATATACCTGCCTTATCACTTCCAGCACCCCCAAAAATTTCGAAAAATAATGAGGTTGAGCACATAGCAGTCATTGCCTTAATACTATTGTCATCAGCAGTACTTGATGTACCAATTTGAAATTTACTTCCTTTACAGCTTGGTGAAACTAATTGAACATAATCATAAGGATAGTCATTTGTATTTGTTTCCATTTGATCACCAGGAAAGAAGGTTTTGAATTTTGTATTATCACGCATATAGTAATCCAACTCAAGTAAAGCAGCCATTGCATTAGCTGTCATTCTTGAATGTTGAGTATCTATTGCTGTGTTATTGTCAGGAATACTGAATATTCCAAATACAAGCTTTTCACCACCAATAGCCTTTCTTAAAAAAAAAGCAAGATCTATAAACATACCAGAACCTGTACCACCACAAAGGCTCGCAACAATATAAACCCTTATAGTGTTCGAAGGTGAAAATGAAAATGTATCTGAGGCAACGCCTTATTTCCTGTTTATATAGTCCCTTAAAACCTGTTCAGTTTCAACTTGTTTATCTGGGGCAGTTATTTCAGTAACCATATTCATAATTCTTGTTTTAATTGATTCATTGTTGCTCCAATTATTCCACAAGCAGCTTCTCCCAATCATTCTACTATTTCCAGCACCAGAAATATAGGCAGAATCACATACTTTTATTAAATCAGGATCAAGCCATTCTCTCCAACCCGGTTCTTTTTCTGCACGTGGACTTGTACCCTCAACTAATGTTTTTATTGTCTGCATATCATCAACATTAATTGTAGAATGGAAAACATTGTAGTTTTCCCAATCTTTTTGTCCAACATGATTAGCAGGTTGTGGTTTAATATTTTCATCATCCTTATGTGATGAAATATGTACAAAACGAAAAAAGGGAAGCCCAGCAACACCAATTTCTTCATAAATCAATGTTCGTAAATGTGAAACTGTTCTACCACCAAATGTTCCCAAACCTATAACAATAGTTGGACTTAAATTTTGCATTAATAAAATCCTCCACAACATAGTATAAACATTTCTATAAAAATATTTAGACCTCTAAAAAAAATTATATAATTTATATTGCTTACTAAGCCAGGGCAAATTTAAAGTGTAAATATTTATATGAAAAGCTATAATTGTTATAAAAAAATAACTTGTTTAAATAAACTTTTTTGTTATAAATTATTTAATTATATTAAAGTAGTTAAAGAGATCTTGGAATATTTTTGCTGTTATTTAAATTTATTATCAACATAATAATAATTACAATATCAATAATAACACTGACTATCATCCAGATATAGTTAAATAAAATATATGATATTTCTTCACCACTTTGATACAATTCATTCCCCCATATACCAAGCATAGATAGTATTACTATAAAATGAAAAACTATTGCAATTAACCAGGTTATTATAATTGATGAAAGCGGATTTCCACCTCTAGTAAAATCAATAATTCTTGATAATAATAATAACAAAAACCAACATATAAAATATGATATAACCATCCAATATAAATAGTTATAATCAATAAGCCGAAAAAGATCTCCCATATTATTATTCCTTTCTAATAAAAAATAACTAATTAATAATCAATTAATTTTATATGTTATTTTTATTTTTCTCCCATTATTATCCCTTACTTTAATAGTATTTCCCTTAACAGGATTTCCATTATGATATAAGATACCATTTTCCCACTTTAAAGTTTCTGAAGAATCAATATTTAAAAATGATTTGTCAATATCTCTTCCTTGTTGTTCTGATAAATAAATAGTGGCATTGTTTTCTACAAAAATATTTTTTTCGCCAATCCCTTTAATTTTAAACAAAATTTCTGTTTTTGAACTTGAAAAAATATCGAAATCTCCTCTAATTTGTTGTTGATCATAATCATTTTGATCTTCTCTTTCGAAAATTGAATGTTCTTCTGTGTCACTATCTCTCAAATTAGAATTGTATTCATCACTATCAGGTTCTTCTTGTATATTTTCTTTTTTTTTTGAATGTATTGATATTATAAAAATGACTATAACAACAGCAATAAATATAAAAAATAGAAAAAATAACCATCCAAATATATTTCCTCCAGCAAAATTTACTTTCAAGTTCCAATTTTTCGTATATGTTTTATTATCATTTTGAAATAGATAAGACACTTCAGCATATAGAAATTTTGCGTTTTTTATTAAATTTTCTTCATATGGAACAGATAATGTAAAAGGCTGACCGATAGTCAATTGATCTGGAATAATCCTGATATCATCTTTGTTTTTTATAGTTTTGCCATGCCTATCTACTATTCTGAAGTTTAAATTTGATATTTTAAAATCTGATGCTATTGATTGATTGCCATTTTGAAATATGAATTTATCAAAAACAAAAGGTTTCACTTTTATATTTGCAATTTCTTTTATCCTTTTTCTAAAAAATTTTATATCCAAAGAAGTTATGTCTCTGTTATTACCAATAATATTTAAATGTAAGTCTTTAACTGCTGTTTTTAAAGTATTTTTTGCTGCATCTATTGTTTGTTGAGCTTCTTTAATAGCTTTATCCTTTTCTTTTTTAGCAATTTCTAATTTTTGTGTTAATTCTTGTACCTGTAAAGAAGCATTATTTGCTTCTCGTTTTACTTTTTCTAAATCAATTTTATATAAATTCATATCTTTATCAGATTTTATGCGTAACTTACCAAGTTCTTCTTTTAATTTCTTTTCTTCTTTTTTTGCATCTTTTAATGAAATTTGTAGCTTATTTAAATCAACATATTTTAATAAAAATGTTGTTACCCATATTCTGTTTGCATATTTTATTTGATATCTTGGTATTGGCATGCAGTTTTTATATTTTTGTATATAATTTTGTCTTCTAATTTCTAAATTTTTTTCTTCTTTGTCGTAAACTGGTCCTGTAATAGTTGTCGTATGATCTCTATCTTCATCAGAAACTCTAATCCAAAAAACTTCTGCATTTTTATCACCACTTTTGATCATTTTATCAAAAGTTTCCCATGCTCGAATTTCAGATAAAATTTGAAGACTTGCAAGTTCAGGAAAAGCTTTTGTAAAAGCGCTATTAACTTCTGATTTTGTTAATAAGTTAGAATTTCCTGGGATATCCCTAGGATATGCAATTGTCTCTTTTAACTGGGAAATAATACTTTTGTTTGAAGATTTTTCACCAACCTCATAGTTAATTTTAACAATCTCTCTCCCACCATATTCTATATATGAAAATCCATCATTTTTTCTCCAGTAAGGTCCACTGTTATTAGGATTTGTTACAATTACATCGTATGAATTTTTAAAAGCATTTCCATGAAACACTAAGTCAATAACCTCATTAGATAATAGTTTAAACTGTCCAGCAGTTAAAAAACTGATCTTATCATTTTTGCTTTTTAAATAATACATACTTTGAGAAATATCATATGTTATAATAACATGACGCTGTGATGAAGCTAAATTAGTATAACCAAAATATTCACAAATACATATCATCAAAATTAATATTAAAATTTTTTCAAATTGAAATTTGAGGTTCACAATTTGTTCTCCTTGATATTTTGTTTATTTATTTAGTTAAAAAATTATCAATAAAAAAAATTTCAGATATAGTACTAGAATAGTTAATTAATTATTGATAACTTTTGTTATTGATATTTTTGCTTTATAGCTACCCATACTTATCAATGATAAATAATATTTATTATTCAGGTAATTAAATGTTTTTCTTGTAGCTACCTTCATTTCATTAAATTTTATTATGTTATCGGGCATTGTTAATATTATATCTACATAAGAATAATAACTTTTATCAAACACTGAAATTAATACCTGACCATCAAAAATTTCTATAGCAGAATTATATTTGATCAAGGTTTGAGGTAATATTTGAGCAAAATTTTCAATATCAGGATCTGAATTGTCATTGTAATTTTTTAAGCCGATATTATTTTTAATTAATCTAATATCTTTTTCTATTTTTTGTAATCTTTCATCAATGGAAATTCTTCTATTGCCCTTAACTTTATTAATATTTGTCGAAGAAAAAAAAATTTTTAATATAAGAGCAAGAAAGATACTAACAATAAAAATAATTATCAAAAAAAAAATTTTATATTTTAGACTATTCATATTTCAAATTTATTAATTATATAATACATTTATATAGTTATAAAAACAATTCTATTAGAAAAAAATAATGATAATATTTTTCCAAAAACAACAGGCTGACCGCATAAGGGTGATCTATCTATATTTGAATGTATGTCTATTGATTTTTGTTCAGGATGACCTTCTGTTTCTTGTATTATAATCTGATTCTTTGGATGGTGATAAACAAATAGTTTTGTTCCAATAGATATTGCATTTAATGGCCAAAATCCTGGAAAATCATTATTTTCAAATTTTTTTATGCTTGGTTTTACGCCAGGTTTTACTCTTAAATATTTATTATTTCTAATTGAATAGTAAGCATATCCATTTATTAATAAACCTGGTAGATTACTTTTCAAAATAATATTTTTTATTAGTGAATCACAAATTGGATATTTTGATCTATTCTTTACGTTTTTTAAATTAATTAACATAAGGTAACGAAAACATATATTATCATTTTTAGGTAAAAAATATTCCATAATAATATAAGGGTGAATAATTAGTGGTGCACTAAAATGAGCAGGTGTTTTTGGACTTATTGTTATTAGTTTTTTAGGTGAACGTATTTTTTTTATTGATTTAAAATCTATATTAATTGGAATATATAATATCTTACCTTTTTTAGACACAAAATAGACATTTGTTCTATGGAAAACAGGAGATCGCATTTCATCGTCATCATCATTATTCCAAGGTATAAGGTGATAATCCTCATAATTTTTTCTTGTAATATCAACTATCAAGATATGATATTTTAAAACTGTAATAAAATACCTGATAAAATTTTTTTTTTGTATCTTTTAATGTTACTATTAAAGGTGCAGCTTGTTGAATAAACTTAAAAGCACCATCTGTTATTATTTGTCCCTCAGGTTTTCCATCATAAGTAGATATCCTTGCAAATTTATCATCATATATTAGATTTAAGAATACACCATCAAAAGCTGGTGTATTAGCATATAAAGGAGTATCATTCATATTTAAACCAGAGTTTATCAAGTCTGCTTTGTCTTTCTTTACTGTTAAATAACCATTTGAATATGAAAGTTTTATACCAAAAAGTACAGCTTGTTTCCTGGCAAAAATCCAGAGAATATTATTTGCCATAATTGGCTGCGGTAAATTAGATATATTATCAACTTTATCTTGAAAAAAATCATGCTCCATACTGACTTGAACTTTATCTTTAAATTGAGGAGCATCATTCAAAACAGGATATGAAGATGTTCTTTTTGCATTTCCACAAGCAAAAGGCCATGATGGAATAGTGTTATTGAGCTTTGTACCACAATATACACAGTATTTGGACCTATAAGAATTTAATTTACCGCATTGTGTTTTATTTGGACATATTATCATTTAATTTAAGTTAATTATTCTATTCTATAGTTGATAGTTTCGAAAAAAGTAATTTTTTTAAAAAATTTAAAATTAATTAATAAATAAAATGTTTATGAAGATTTTTAAAAGATTTTTTCTAAAGAATGTTATGTTTAATAAATTTTATATTTATTTTTTATATTATTTACATTGTAATTATTGACTGGCCGAATTATAATTTATTCTATAGGATTTAAATTCCTTTCATAAATTATAATTAATAATATAATAAATAAATAATTTCAATATAATCATATCATATTTATTATAAAAATCATTTTATAATTTTCATAAATTAATAAAAATTTTAGCAGGGAATTCAATAATAATAGATTTTATCAATAAACAATTTTCTAAATTTTTCTAACAATATTAATATGTAATAGTTTATATTAAATTTTTTTTTATTGATTTGATTGATTTTTTTATAATATAATTATAATTTTTTTCAACCCATATTTTTAATTACTTACTATATATTAATTATATTAATTAATTAGAAAAAATCTACAATTATGAAAAAAAATGGGAAAATTTCTATGATGTTTGTTTATATGGATGTATCTTAATTGCGAATAAATTCAATATATTAAAATTTTTTGATTTTCATGCTTTGTTGTGATAACAATTCATGATAGTTTATATGAAAGTTCCATAATTTAAAATAAATTCAATATATTAGAAAATCATAACTTTCATCCTTTGTTCTGATAACAAGTCATGGAAGTTTATATGAAAGTATAAAATTTAGACATAAATTCAA
>Ga0272440_1000995_pt1 | contig 23626 bp, 14 predicted proteins | sample SSMMMBAug17_FD_192440 | JGI IMG/M metagenome (GOLD analysis project Ga0272440, IMG submission 192440) | Marine sediment archaeal communities from Little Sippewissett salt marsh, Falmouth, MA, United States - SSM-MMB-Aug17 | ecosystem: Environmental > Aquatic > Marine > Wetlands > Sediment ...
AGCTATTTTTCTATTTTCAACAAATATTAAGGTTGTCAAAATATCAAAGAGTGGTCAACTTTTTTCGCTGAAAATGGTAAACTTTTAGATGTTGTTTTTGGTAAACTTTTAGGCCGCTGGTAACAGGGGAATTTATCTGAGCACACCCTAGGGAATTTATCTAAGCGCTATCGATATTTAACGAATAGTATAAACGAAATTAAGGTATATTTGTAAAATATAGAAAAATTCGAGGTATTATGGATGGTTTTGAAAAGTTTACGCCCGATCCAAATCTAAAATTGATGGATCAAGTGATACAGGTGTTACGATATCATCACTATGCTTATCGTACTGAAAAAATCTATTGTGAATGGATTGTTCGATTTCTAAAATTTTATAACTATCTCGACAGTCGTAAGTTTTTAGAGACTAAAATTCTCAATAATTTCAGCAAAAATTTTTTTCGGAGAAACCTTAATCTAATCTAAGAATACTGATCCAGTTTTACACCGAACTTATTTTTTTTGAATATTTATCAGTGTATCCCACAATTCATCCACCTGTTTTTGAGTGAAATCCAGATCTTTACCATTATCAATCACAAAGTCCGCATAGCCTCTTTTTTCATCAATAGAAATTTGACTGTTAATCAATTTGAGCGCTTCATCTTGAGCAATATTGTTGCGTTTCATGAGTCGTTGGGTTAAGGCGTCCTGGGGGATATAAACAACCAGGAGTTTATGAAACAGATACTGTAAATTCTGTTCAATCATGAGTGGGACAACCACTTGAATAATGGCATCTGGATCTTTTTGGGTAATTTTTTCGAGTTGCGCAACAAAGTTCAGTGCAATTTGGGGATGGGTAAAGCTTTCAAGTTTTTTTCGTTTTTCCAAGTCACAAAACACAATGTCTGATAGCTTTTGCCGATGAAGTGTTTTATCTTTTTGGAGCACTTGCTTACCAAAATAATCTACAATTTGCGTGTATGCTTGCTGTCCTGGCTCAACCACCTGTCGGGCAATTTGATCAAAATCAATGGTGTATGCCCCACGATCTGCCAGCATTTGGGCGACAGTTGTTTTTCCAGAAGCAATTGTGCCAGTAACTCCCAGAAGTAGACGCCGGTCATTACCTCGTACAGCGCGGATTTGATCAATCCCGCTGTATGCACCAGGAAATGCAGGCGTAAGGTCTAATTCCGCACCAGCAGTGCTGACAGGGTAACGAATGCCGCGACGATATAATACTTCCAGCCCTTTTAGTGCGCGTGTCATATCTTGTGTGGGAATGGCCATGACCAGTTCGTCATCAGCCGCATGGCCATAACGTCTTTCACCATAACAGGGGATTGTCAAAGAGGGCTTTTGTGTCAGATAACATCGGGCAATAGCATCTGAACACGATGATTCTCCAACGCAGAAGAATTCCATGACCTGATAATTTTCAAATTGAAGGGCATTAATTAACAGCATCATTTGAGCCGGATTGGCGTAAATTAATACAATATCTGGATCAAAGGGATTATAAACCAGTGGTGCCAATGCAACAGCTTCGTACTTGTTCATTGGCAGTCGCTGAATGGCGGATTCAAATTGTATTGCATCCTGTCTGGTTTGTGTCCAAACAATGCTTCGAAATGTGCCATCAGTGCATTCTGGTGGGGACTCACATAGTCCAATAATTGATGGACAGACTGGGCCGATAAAATCATCAAGGTCAGCACCCACTGTCCAGTCTGCATTTCGGACCTGTGAAATAAGTTGACATAAGGTTACTTTGTGGGATGGTCGTCTTAAATATGCAATAGTTGAGAGATCATCTTTGTTCGTCAACATTTTAAATCCAACAGGGAATGATTTCAGGCGCATTAATTGTTCCATACGCCGGATAAGAGGCTCCCAGTTATTTGTTTTTGCCATTATTGCCTGTCTTTCTTTTTGAAATTATTTTTTTTTTAACAAACCAAAAGATTTAATTTCTTCCAAAATTTTGTCTTCAGTCAAAGGTTTTACCAGATATGAAGTAGCACCGCTTTTATAATATGCTTCAAATACTGTTTTGGGATCACTCAGAGCAGTGGTCATAATGACTTTGACTTCTTGTGGACCTCTGATATTCAGATCCTTTTCATGCGCCCGAATTTGTTTGAGTGCTTCTTTGCCATCCATGCAGGGCATCATGATATCCATACAGATCATATCATAAGGCTCATTATCTTCCCATGCCAGACGAAATGCCTGAACAGCCTCTTCGCCATCGACCACGATATCGCAGTCGCCATATTTTTTTAATATGTCTTTCAGTATTTGGCGAGACACAAAGTCATCCTCAACAATCAAAGTTCTCATAGTTTGATTTCCTTTATTCCTTTTGACAGTTAACGCTGTCAGATTGTTCAAACTTATGCATTTGTTCAACAAAGCGATGAAAGCAATCCTTAATCAATTGTATCATTTGAGAGGCTTTTTCAGAATCCTCTTTTCTCAATGCCAGTTTACATCGAAAGGCATTATCTGAAATCTTTCTAGCACCAACTTCCCCAGATGCCTTCATCAACTGATGAATATATTTGCCTGTTACCTGATCATTGCCATCTGATAAGCTGGTTTCAATTTTTGGGATTAATCCATTGCCCTTTTGTATGAATTGGTTGAGTTTTTCCCTGACAAGCGCCATATCGTTATCATATTTACTTTTTAAAAGATTGATATCAAATTGTAAGTCATTCAAAGTATTCGCTTTTTTTGGAGATCCACCTTCATTTTTCGGGATTTTAACAAACTTTGCAATTGTTTGAATCATTTCATCTTTGTCAAAGGGTTTTGATAAAAAAGCATCCATGCCGACTTGTAAACATGAATCTTTGTCTTCATCTGAAACCATTGCAGTGACTGCAATAATTGGAATATGATTGCCCTGTGGTTCCTTTTTGCGAATCAGTCGAGTTGCCATCAAGCCGTCTATTTCCGGCATTTTAATATCCATCAAAATTGCATCAAAAGACTCATTTTCATAGGCTTCTACTGCTGATGCACCATTTAAAACCATTGTTACATCGAATCCTGCTGGCTCCAATGCATTAAGGTAAATATCCTGGCTCAGTAAATGATCATCTGCCACCAGGATTTTGGGTCTTTTGGATTTATCATCAGAAGCGCATGGCATTTCTGTCTCTTTCAGACATTCAACAATCATGGGCTCTTGTGAATCTGCTTGTGAAGGCTTGAAGGGTAGAACAAAAAGAAATGTGCTTCCCATATGTGGAGTACTCTCCACCCATATTTTTCCGCCCATCATTTCAACAAGTTGTTTACATATACTGAGTCCTAATCCGAGACCGCCCTTGCTTTCACTCAAGGCCATGTGACCTTGAAAAAAAGGTTCAAAAATACTTTCCTGAAGATCCGGCGCTATCCCAACGCCTTGATCAATAACTGAAAATATGATTTCTAAATGTGAATCAGAAAAAACGTCAAGTAATGGGCGTTCATTTTTTTTTGCTTTTATCTGAATATCAGCACCTTCAGAAAACTTGATTGCATTTTTGATGAGATTGATTAAGATTTGCATCAGGCGATCTGATGCACCAAACAGTGTTTCTGGAATAGCTGGATCAATCTCATAGATTAATTCCAAACTGCTTTCAAGTGCTGGCAATTTCAGCGGTACAATTGCAGATTCAATCACATTTTTGAGGTTAAAACTATCGTAATTAATACTGAATTGATTGGCCTCTATTTTAGAAAAATCCAAAATATCGGTTAGCAAAAAAAGCATGTGATCTGCTGCATGTTTTGCCAGGGAAATATATTCATGCTGTGTTTTATTGAGGTCAGCGTTTAAGGCAAGACTTAGCATGCCAATAATGCCATTCATTGGGGTGCGGATTTCATGGCTTAAATTGGCCAGAAACCGGCTTTTGGCTTTATTGCTTGACTCAAGTTCGTTGGTGAGTTGTCTGGCATAAGTCACTGCTTCATGGAGAGAATGGCTCGTTTTTTGTAGCTGGGCGTCTTTGTTATGCACCATATGTTCAAGTTGTTGATTGAGTGCTTTTAATTCTTGTTTTGCTGATTGTTGATTGTGAAGTTTACTTTTTAACTGATCATGAAGTTCATATAGAGACTGATCACCTTGAAATGCTCTCAATGAAGCAGTTATCATGAAAAAAATTTTGTTGATATCATGTTTGGGACAATAGATATCAATATCGTATTTCATGAAAAAGTATTTTGCTTTTTCAATATCCAGTTTGCCGGTGAGCATGATGATTTTAATCACGTTATTGTTTAGCGTTTCACGAATGTATTTAACAATCTGAAAACCGGTATCTGGCTCCTCAAGCATGAGGTCAAGAACCACAACTGCAATATCTGGATGTTTTGTCAATAAGGTTCTGGTTTCCTTACCTGAGAAGGCATCAATGAATTGTAAGCCAACACCTTGGAATTGATAATCTTTAAGGTAGTGTTTGATCATGACGTGGATCATTTCTTGATCGTCGGTTATCAAGACTTTCCATTGTGATGGTTGTATGTTCATTGGGGGCCTTTAAAATTGTCGATTTTTTTGAGCATTATCGTGCCGGTACAGGAAGGCGGCAATAATGCCCGGTTTTTCAAAACATAAAAATCCTTATTTTTCAAGGGTTCAGCAAATATAAAACTGGGGCACTATTTCTTCCTTTCTGTACCAGAAACGATGAGGGTCTATTTCATCGGCTTAACCTGTACACGCCGATTCAAAGCCCTGCCTTCATCAGTCTTGTTTGTTGCAATAGGTAACTCATATCCATACCCCACATAAGAAATTCTCGCTGCCCGAATACCGCGTTTGATCAAATATCGTGCAACCGCTTTAGCACGTGTTTCAGATAGTTTCTTATTATATTGTTTGCCCCCTCGGTTATCTGTATGTCCTTGAATTTCAACATTCAAAAATGGATTTTTCTTCAAAATCGAAACAATTTTATCCAGAGATTTGTAGTATCTTTTCTTGATAAATGCCTTATCAAAATCAAAGTGAAGATCCTTGATTACCCAGCACCCCACACTGTTGACATCAGCAACCAATGGCGTATCTGGGCATCTGTCTATATGATCTGGAACCCCATCGCCATCAGAATCGCCAACAGCCTTACATCCATGTTTATCGACTTTAGTACCTTTGGGCGTATCCGGGCATCTGTCTTTGGCGTCTTTGACACCATCACCATCCTTGTCTTGATTAGCAGGACAACCATGTGAGTCCACACGAACACCTGGAAGCGTACCTGGACATTGGTCTTCATAATCAGGAACCCCATCCTGATCATTATCCAGTGGACATCCCCATTGATCTACTTTAACACCAAAGGGGGTATCTGGACAATGATCCTTGTGATCAAACACACCATCATTGTCTGAATCTTTTAAAGGTTGTGTTGCCCCGCCCAATGCCAGGGATATTCCAAGAATTGCAGACAGATTGTTATGTTCATCATCAAATGGCAAGACATGGCGAACATCGCCACGTAAATGAAATTTGTCAGTCAACTCAAAGAAAAAACCTGCACCATAATGGGCAAATGGGGATTCTGTATCAATGTAACGATCGTCATCCAGCCACATATACCCACCCCCCAGTGCCAGATAAGGCACCAGACGATTTTTGGGCCACAAATGGTATCGTGCATCCAGGTGTGCCCAATAACCATATAATGAATCTTCAAGTGGTTGATCCCCACAGAGTTCGCAATAAAAAAAGTCAAACTCACCTGCTTTTCCCATAAGTTCAAGCCCAATGTTGTCAGATAAATTGTATGCAAAGCCCAATGCCACAATAGGGCCGCTTTGAATGGGCTGGTCACCTTCGAAAAAATAGCCGCCTGCCATCGGGCTGATATGAATGGATCCTGCTTTCACTTCGCATGTAACTGCTTGTGGGAATAGCAAACCCAAACATACCATGAGTATCATACTGTTCACATGAATTTTCGTCATGATTTCATCCTTTCTTGTTAATTAATCACAGGTAAATGAGCGTTGAGCCCAATTATTATCTTCATTGGATTCCCAAAGCTTTTTATTAGAATCTGCAAAAACAAAAATATTGTTTGTACCTGAGGTGATATTGTTAATTTCTGCGGTCAAATCAATCCACTCTCCTGGGTACAATGGCTGTTTCAGGGCGAATTCAGTAATTAAACGACCATTTCCAGTAGGGTTGCCATCATAAAAAGAAACTCGCGTATCTTTTTGAATATGAAGACCGCCCCCATTGCCGATTCTGGCAGTCACTTTGACAGAATTCGGACAGTTGGTTTTATCGAAACGAATATAGGATGCTGATATATCTTTGCAGCCAAAGGGATTGTCCATTTGATTTTGCCTGAAATTATTATAAACTTCCCAATTGTTGATTGGCTCTTTAGGTATCCGGCCATCTTCGTGGATATTTGTGGTGACATAAGCATGCTGGTTCCAGATTTTTCGGGTATTGACCCAATGATCCAGTGTATCTTCATAAACGCGAATGCCATGAACATTACCACTCACATGAGAATTACAGGCCACAATAATTTCAGCACTGTTATCATTATCAACATCAGCGACCACCGGCATTTCAATAAACGTTCCTGAACCCGCCATATCTTCAAACAGGATGTCTCCATTGCGGCCATTGAAAATCTTTACAGATTCACTGTCTCTATAGACAATTTCAGTGCGACCATCACCATCAAAGTCAAAGGCTGAAGCACTGGTGACAGATGATGGATCTTTAATATCCGCAGACCAGAGAATACTGCCATTTCCATTAAACATCGACAACTTTTTTGTGCCAGCAACGCCAATTTCTGGTAGACCATCACCATCAACATCAGCAATCATAGGGGGTCCCCCCTCACCTCGAAAGGGGCCACCGGGTTCAATTTCTTTTGGTCCCCAAATAATTTCGCCAGTATGTTGAACCAATGCAATCTTGCCGCGGCCCACCATAACAATTTCAGGATGGTCATCATTGTCAAAATTTGCAATGGCATTAAAACCTCTTTCCAGTTCATTGACATGCCACAAGACTTTACCATTTGCCTCATATGCAGTGCGGCCCGCAATGATTTCCATTTGACCATCCAAATCAATATCTGCAACGTTTGAATTGTTCAGGCCATTGTCTTCCTTACCAATCATAAGTGTTTGGCCGGTATTTGAGATTACAAAATGTCCAATGACAATTTCGGCAATCCCATTGGCATCCAGGTCGGCAATACTGATACTGGCAGGACTCATCATCTGACTGGAACTATAATCATTGCTGATCCATTTCAAGGCACCAGTATTTTCAAAAACTGCCAGCCATTTATTGGCCACCTGATCATTCACCACCACAAGAATTTCAAGGAGGCCATCGTTGTCAATGTCGCCCAATGCGGGATTGTAATTGGGAAAAGCTTCAAAGTGTTTGTTGTTATATGAGATGGGCCCAATGGAAAAATGTTCTTTGCCAGAACCATCACCACTGATTGCCCGGATAATCCCTTGCTTTTCATCGTTGCTGCCTTCAAAGGAAATAAACACAATATCTGGAATATCTTTTAAGTCGATTTTGCCATCATTATTGTCATCAGTAAGATTGCCAATCATTGGTGTGCAGACGACCTGATTGGATGTTGGAAAATCGTTACTGCTGCCAGTCCATGCCCATGCCAGTTTGGGAGAAAAATCGTTTCTTGGCGGCTTGCAAAGCGTGCCTTCTGAACTGTTACTGAGGTTGTTGGTTTCATTTCTTTCTGGGACTGTATTCATGGGATCAATCATAATAAAAATAATATTGTCTTTAAAAGAAACCTGTCCATCAGCAATTACAGGGACATTAATAGCATCCTTGCCATCTGGAGCATCTGATACTGTGTGATTGGCGATAATTGGATCTGATGATGGATCAAACTGATTGTTATGGTTGGCATCCTCGAACAAAGTGATGAGAAAATCACCATCAACAGGGCTGGTTCCTTTATTGATAAGATTGACATTAACAGTGCCTGTAATTTTCAGTGTTTCTGGATCGGTGACCAGTTTACTCAGATCAATTGTACCGGGTTCAAGATCAACTGATGCATTGGCCTTTATTTCAAGAGAGTCAGGTTCGCTATCCAGTTCACCATCGTTGACAACCAACTGGATAATGTATATCCCGGGGACATCTGGCGTAAAGGTTGGATTAATTTTATTGCGATTGGAGATCTGCGATCTGCTGCCATTGGGTTTTTCTTTGACAGTCCAATCGTATGTCAGGGGGCTGCCATCAGCATCGGTTGATTTACTGGCATCCAGTTGAACGATCTCACCTTCAAATAAAGTGACATCACTACCGGCATGCGCAACAGGTTTGGTGTTTTCTGTTTTAACAATAAGCGTATATCGATCACTATCTTGTTTGCCATCACTGACAATCAGCTGCACCACGTATTTGCCTGGTAGATCGGTAACAAATGTGGGGTTTGGATCGGATGTATCCGATAAAGCGGCATTGCTATTGGCTGGTTTTGATGCCAGTGTCCACAGAAATGTCAGTGGATCATTATCCAGGTCATTCGATTTGCTGGCGTCCAATTGAACTGTCTGGCCGACATACACAGGTCGGTTGTAGTCGCATAGTGCAACAGGCTTTGAATTAAGCGGCTCATATTCCAGAATAAAAGGTGCGCTGTTACTTTTGCCATCGTTCACCACCAACATAATGATATATTTTCCAGGTTTATCCGCAACAAAAGTCGGTCTTGGGGAGTTGGGATCAGAGAATGCCGCCTGGCTGCCATTGGGCTTTTGCTTGAAAGTCCATTGATATGTCAGCTTGCCGCCGCCAACACCAGGTCGGGATTCAGATCCATCCAGTTGCACTTTTTGCAGCACCGGAAATTGTTCTTCAACCATAATTTTGGCTGAAGGGTTATCATGAACCTGAATATATAGTACAAATGGCTCGCTGTCTATTTGAGCATCATTGACAATAAGTTGAACAATATATTCTCCCTGACTGTCAGCGATAAATGATGGTGTAATTGCATTGGGATTTGATAATACAGCAGCACTGCCTTTGGGGCGAGAGATCATTTTCCATTGACAGGTGAGGGGGTCGTCATCAATATCTTCAGAAATGGTTGCATCAAGCAAAACAGTTTCTGAAACTCTGACAGGGTCATTGTATTTTGCACGAGCAGTGGGGCGGGTATTCAGTGGGGTGACTTCAATCACATCTGGTTTACTGTCATTGATTCCATCGTTGACAACAAGTTGTATTTTATACAGTCCTTTTTTGTCTGGATAAAAATAGGGGGTAACTGAATTCGATCTGACCAGTCGTGCGGTGCTGTTTGCTGGAATTTGTATGAATGTCCAATCGTAAGAAAGCTTATCAGCCCCTTGCCCTGGTTTTGAAGCGCTGCCATCCAGTTCCAGTTTTTCTTTGAGACGAACACGTTTGAGTACTTTGGCTTTTGCGATTGGCGGTGATTCCAGAGTTGTAAACTCAAGGACAAAGGGCTCGCTGTCTTCGTTGCCATCATTAACAATTAACTGAATCAGATATTTTCCGGGTTTATCAGGGTAGAAATAAGGCATGGGCGTTTTGTCTCCCACGAGTTTGGCCTTACTGTCTTTTGGTTTTTGTGTGATAGACCAGTTAAAGGTCAACTGATCACCATCAACTCCAGGCTTAGAACCACTGCCATCCAACTCAACTTTTTGAGTGATTCGAACGCGCTTGATAAGTTTCACATGCGCGACAGGGGTTAAACTGTTTGTTGGGGCGCAGTTTTTGCAGGTAATATCCTGTTCATCGCCACCACAAGCAACCAGGATAAAACAGCCCAATAGAATGAACATGCGTGCTATCATTGGTTTTATTTTCATTTTAACCATCCTTTCTTTTTTGGTTTAAAACCAAACTCGGGAAAACTCGAGAATAAATTTCGGTTTTTGTTTGAAGGCAAACACAGCATATGATTCGCCCTACATTCGAGCTTTCCAGAATACATCTACAAGCATTACAATAAAATTTGTATTTTAAACAAATATAAATAGTTCTGTCAATAAAAAATTACCCCATGATCCACCAGGGCCCCCATGCCATCAATCCGCAAACAACAAAATGGCTTTCGACAAAAAAATGCAATCTCGTACTGGATACCAGACGCTTTTTTTCATAAAACCGAAGGAGGGAATGGAACAATAGGGCAGTTACGCAAACAAGTGCCGATGTGATATGAGTTATGCCAACAACATAAAAAATGATTCCCCATAAAAAGAGACCAGTGCTTAACCAGCGAAGCATTCGCATGGTTCGAGTTTCTCCCATAACACCCGGAAGCGTTTCCTGGCCGACAATTCGATTTCCCTGAATATCCAGGAGATCAAAAAATGCACACCGCCCAAATACCAGACCGGTGGACCATATAAAGACAATCAAGGATGACAATGGGACATCCCCTTTTTCTATAATGGATGGCAATATTGATGTTACAATTCCCCAGGCCACAGCAATCAATATGGTTTTTGAGCCCGGAATATCTTGAATTTTATGAATTTTATATGATGTTACCCCGGATGGAAACAGTGTCAATTTATATGTCATTCCCAGCAAGCTCATTGTCAACAAAATAATGAAAGCCAATACTCCTTGAATATAGGCCAAAATCAAACCAGATAAACCCGCAGTAAAAGCCATGACTAACAAAGGAATGCGAAATCGTTCGTAAAAAGCTGCTCGATAGGGATAATTATATCGTTCGGCCTTGCGGCTGATATAATTGTTTAAGGTATGCATGGACAAAACGTAAAGAAAAGCCATCATGACCTGGGCGAAAACAGGGGGGATCCCCTGCATACACATACTGGCAAATGCAAGACAACCCGCACCAAAGGCTACAAAAATATTTGTAAACAACAATGTTTGTTGAAAGGTTTGCCAGAATTGCAATATTGTTCCCAATTGCGTTGATGACAATGTTTCCAGGCGATGGCATACTCGATTGATAATCCAGTTGGGCGTTGAAGCACCGGCTGTTATGCCGACACGATGATAGTATTGAAATGCCTGTTCTGGTAAATCATTTTCTGTTTCAATATGATATGATGGAATATTCTGTTGTTGAACAATCTGGTGTAATCGTTTGGTATTGCCACTATTTTTTCCGCCAACAACCACTACAGCATCTGCGTTTTTGGCGATTTCTTTCACTTCAGCCTGTCGTTTTGAAGTTGAATCACAAATGGTATTGAAAATTAAATAATGGGGGTGATTGGATTCAATGTATGCAGACACCTGAGAGAACAAATCATGATTTTGAGTGGTTTGAGCAACCATGATTGCCTGTGGGAATTTGGACAATTTTTCCAGATCTGAAATGTCCTGAATTACAAATCCATTGCCCTGTGTGTAGCCCATGAGGCCTTTCACCTCAGAATGATCCACATCCCCCAAAATCAATGTATGATACCCTAATTTTGCATATTTATGAATAATCGTCTGAACTTTAATTACCCGAGGGCAGGTGGCATCAATAACAGAAAAACCAGCCGCTTCAAGGGCCTGCTTTTCTTCTGGCGGCACACCATGCGCACGTATTAAAACTGTACCCTGACCTTTTTCAGGAATATGATCCAGCAGTGATATTCCTTTATTTTTTAATATTTCAAGTACTTGAGAATTATGAATCAGGGGACCAAAAGTGCAAACGTGTCCATCCGCGCGATTGGCAGCATCAAGTACCATATCAACAGCCCGACGCACGCCCATACAAAAACCCGCTGTTCTTGCAAGTGTTAATTTCATGTGGGTTTTAATATGACCTGATGATCAACCAGTGACAGAGAATAAATCATGGCTTTAAGAAATTTTTGATCCCCAAAGATATTGGTCAATTTAATACCATCATCAACAGGCTCAACTGTATCGACAGCCTCCATGATCAATTCTTTGTGATCATCCTTTTCGTTGATAAGATAGGCATTTGCTTCACACATAAGCTGGCTCCTCTTAATTATATATTTGGCTGGCAAATCTCCGACAAATAATCATCAATTAAATGTTCCACCAGACGGGGCAATGGAATTTGTGGAGCGCCAACAATTTGTAGGTTTTCTTGTGAAATGGGGATAATGATTTTTAGGGCCTGACTGCATGAAATGGCCTCAGTCATCAAAGGGGTCATTTCCCCCATCATGCCATGAGCAATAACGATGGCGATCGTACCAATGATAACGTCAACGTTTTTAACTGTCTGCACAATGGCATTTTCACCGGATGCACCGCGATTTGCACGTGCTTTCAGCATCTGAGCAGTTGCAATGGCATTGGTGCCCAATGCGATAATTTCAACATTTTCACTGTATTGTTCCTTAATTTTTTTGATAATGGTGGCGCCAATGCCACCGCCCTGACCATCAATGATACATATTTTCATTTTTGTTCTCTTTTTGGGGTTGATCAATGGGCACGAACGATAACGTGATGTTCGTTAGTTATTGGACAAACAAAAAAGTTCATTTTCGCATCAAAAGTCCATTTTGTTAGCTACCTCACGAATGTGTAAAGGTTTTCTCAAGGGCAATATCAATAATTTCATCCATGTGAGACACCAGAACAAACTTGATTTTTCGTCTGGCCATCGCAGGCACTTCAACCAGATCTTTCTGGTTTTTTTTGGGAATAATAATGGTTTTAACCCGTGCACGTAAACCGCCTATTGCCTTTTCTTTAATCCCGCCAACTGGGAGGACTCTACCACGAAGTGTAATTTCTCCAGTCATGGCAACATCTCTTTTAACAGGTCGTTTGGTCAATAATGAAATAATTGATGTGGCAATAGCGATACCAGCAGATGGGCCATCTTTGGGCACACCGCCAGATGGCACATGAATATGAAAATCATTATGATCAAAAAAAGTGGATTTCAGTTTAAATCGTTTCTGATTGGCACGAGCATAAGTCATGGCAGCTTTTGCAGATTCTTGCATGACATCACCCAATTGACCGGTTAACTGGATTTCTCCCTTTCCACGTAAAACTGTGGCTTCAACATATAAAGGTTCTCCGCCTGTATATGTCCATGCCAGACCAGTGGTGATACCAATTTCGTTTTCATCTTGTTCAAATTCAGGAATAAATTTTGGCGGCCCCAGATAATTGTGGAGGTTTTGTCGGGTGATTCGAAAATGACCTTTTTCATTTTCAGCAATTTTTCGCGCGATTTTGCGAAAAATGCGGCCAATCTCTCTTTCGAGATTTCGCACACCGGCTTCGTCTGTATACTCAGTAATTATTAGCAACAATGCGCCATCAGAGATTGTAATTTTTCGCCGAGCCAGACCATTTTCTTTTTTTTGTCTGGGGATTAAAAAGTCCCTGGCAATCATTTCCTTTTCATCCTGAGTGTAACCCGGCATATCAATTTGTTCCATGCGATCAAGCAAGGCTGATGGGATATCTTCACTGATATTGGCTGTCATAATAAACATCACTTTTGATAAATCAAAGTCAATATTCAGGTAATTATCGCTAAAGGAAATGTTTTGTTCAGGGTCAAGGACTTCAAGCAATGCAGATGATGGATCCCCACGAACATCAAAACCCAGCTTGTCGATTTCATCCATCATAAACACCGGATTCATCGTTTTGGCCTGTCGGATGCCATGAATCACACGGCCGGGCATGGCGCCCAGATATGTTCGCCGATGTCCGCGAATTTCAGCCTCATCACGAATACCGCCCAATGAAACTCGGACAAACTTTCGTTTCATAGCGCGTGCAATGGCTTTTCCCAGCGATGTTTTCCCCACGCCCGGCGGACCCACAAAGCATAAAATAGGACCTTTCATTTTAGGATTGAGCTTACGAACACTCAAATATTCCAGAATGCGGTCCTTCACTTTTTCAAGGCCATAATGCCCTGAATCCAATACTTGTTTGGCATGGGGAATATCCAGCATATCTTTGGAATATTTGTTCCAGGGCAATTCTAGTATGCAATCCAAATATGTTCGCACAATGGATGCTTCGGCTGCATCAAACTGCATTTGATCCAGGCGTGTGACTTGTTTATTGGCTTCTTTGTGAACTTCTTTGGGAAGTTTTCGCTTTTTGATTTTTTTCTCATACTCTTCAATCTCAAGTGAAAACTCATCAGGCTCACCCAATTCTTTGTATATCGCCTGAAGATGTTCACGTAAATAATAATCCCGCTGAGTCTTTGAAATTTCATGCTGAACATCATCTTGAATTTTTGCCTGAACTGCTGATAATTCAACTTCCTTGGCCAACAAACGATTCACTGCATTTAACCGGGCAATAGGATCGGTCATTTCCAGCAACTTTTGGGCATCATCAATTTTTAATTGTAAATTGGCAGCGACAAGATCAGCCAGTTTGCCAGGGGAGTGAATATTATCAAGTATTGATGCGGCATCATCAGAGTATTCTCCTTGAAGGGTTAAAATTGCAGCACTGCTTTCCCGGACGTTTCTCATAAGCGCCTGAATTTCAATGCTGGATAATTCCTCTTTTGTTTCAGGCAAGAATTCAACCTTTACCATGTTGCAGCCCGATTGAAGGTATAAATCAGACCATTTTGCCTGAGCAACGCCCTGAATAAATATTTTAATTCGGGCGTCGGGTAATCGGATCAAACGAAGTATCTTTGCCACTGTGCCAATATTGAAAAGATCATTTTTAGAGGGTTTTTCTTGCTCGGGATCTTTTTGTGTGACAACAAAAATATAGAGGTCGAATTTTTTGGCCGCAACCTCAACCGAAGTTTTTGTTTTTTCATGGCTCACGAAAATTGGCAGCAACATGTTTGTAAAAAGGACGATATCTCGAACCGGCAACAAAGGAAGACTTGTTGGAATTTTGGATCGGTCGAAATTTTCAGCATCCTGAATCATTTCCTGAGATAATAAATCAGTCATTTATTCGTAACCCCCTTAAATTATATAACCTCTTAATTATATAATCCCTTTCTGGTTTATTCCGGCTGAATTATTGCCAGAACTTACAAATTTGAATATCAGATATCTGTACAATAAGTGTGGTTAATTTATCAAGAAAAAAACAAAATGATGAGAATGTTATTTTCCGAGCATTCCTTATACAGTAATTTCAAAGATCTCTTTATCATTAATATTTAAATGACAATGATTATTTTAAGATATTTATTTCTTAACATTCCCAAAAAATTATAAAAAAGGCTATAATTTGTTGCCTTATCTACTTCATCTATAAATAAAACTATTTTTTTTTCTGCATTATTTGTAAGGTTTGTAATTAAATCACTTAAATCATCAAATGTTTTAGTTGATTGTGTTTTTATACATAAATTTTGTCTTTTAATAATATTTAAATACTTGTTAATATTTCCAATAAATATTTTTGAAAACACATTTATATCTTTAAAAGCATCAATGCCTTTTCCTTCAAAACTGATACTAATGACGATATAATCCTGCATCAATTTTTGTTTAAGCAAAAATATTGTTGTTGTTTTGCCATACTGCCTGGGTCTGTTGATTGTAAAATACTTTTGTTTTTTTATAAACTTGATGATTTTATCAAGCTTTTGACTGATGTCTACCATATAATGCATATGAGGAATACATGTTCCTGTATAATTAAACTCTTTCTGGTTTTTCATAATATCTCCTTAAATTTTGAAAACAAAAGCTTGATCTTAAGGTGATTTCCGAATCAATCTGGCTGAATTAGGATATCCCATATTTTTTATTTTGGATTTCTGATCAACCTTTCCGCTATCTTCTCCATTGATTTTTTACATAGCGTAATTCCTTTTTTATATTATATAATCCCTTTCTGGTTTATTCCGGCTGAATTATTGCCAGAACTTAAAAATTTGAATATCAGATATCTGTACAATAAGTGTGGTTAATTTATCAAGAAAAAAACAAAATGATTAGAGTGTAACCCATTCAGTATTAAATAAATCATCGTGACATAGTTGCAATTTGTCAGGTGTCATGGCATAGGACTTGCAATATTTTAACTGTTTTTATACTATTTTACATTTTTCAGGATTAACAATTAATACTAGAAATAAATTTAATTTTGTGTTAATAATGGTCTGGCAGCAAATGATAAGAGGTCTATTTTTGTTGCTAACATCGTCTCATTATTTTAACATGTTTTTTAATTAACTTTTAAAAGGAGTATTTATGAAAAAAGTATGTATTGCTGTATTGGCGAGTTTGGTATTGGTAAGTGTTACCTATGCCGGATCAAAAGAAAACTGTGGATGCGGCCTGGGATCAATGGTTCTGGGTGAACAGGATACACTGGTAATGCAATTGGTTATCACCTGTCTGAATGGTATTTCTGGCAATCAATCCTTTGGTATAACGTTCGGAACATTGGACTGTGATAAACCCAGAGCGATTGTTTTAAATGAAAAACTAGACAGGTTTGTTGCAGATAATATGGATAACCTGGCAGTTGATATGGCATCAGGTCAGGGTGAATCCCTGGATGCCCTTGCCGATCTGGCGGAAATCTCTCAAAGTAAACGGCCTGAATTATATCGTGCGCTTCAGGCCAATTTTGATCAGATTTATCCATCTGCCCAAACAACCCATAAAGAAATTGTAACTCAGGTTGTGAATATTATCGAGCAGATATAGCTTGTTTTTTTATTCCCTTTAATCAATAATTGTATTTTATTCTCGAACAAAGTTCATAGCGTTCGAGGCAAAAAGCAAGTGGTTGGTAAATTGTAAACTTTACCAACCACTTTAGTATTTTGAATACTTGAAAAATGGTGCTTATTTTATTTCAAAATTGATGAAAATCATGATATTCCCAATTAAGTACCTATGTCGTTGTTCTCAGGCAGAGTAGGCAGAACCTGAGTCCGCCCCCATATCATCCTTCAGCAATTCCTTTTCAAACCGATACATATCTAAAATACTTTACATAAACATTTTTTGAAAAGGAAAAAAAATGAAAACAACATCCAAAAAATCATCAGTCCTTTTTTTTATCATTAGTATTTTACTTTTTTCTTTTCCAATCCAGCCATCGTTTGCAAGCCAATTTTCCAGATCCCAAATAGATTATCATCAAGATTTGAAAATTTCCCTTGTAGATGCGATCATTGCCTTTAAAAAAATTGCAGCCCTTGAAAATACCGATGTCCATCTGAAAAATATACTAAACATTCTTCAATTAATATCAGGTAGCACAGATTCAAAAAGGATGTCGGCTGCAGTTCTATTAATAAAGGAAAGTTCTGGAAAACCCCAGGCGAACGTTCCTGTATCAATTGTATGCAAATTTGATCCTGGTGAAGTACCATCTGATAAAACATTATATGCATTACCTGCAAACAGTCGTTTAAGAGCTAATTCTGACAAAATTCCGGCCCAAATGAATGATACTGAAATGTATGGCGATGGTTCTATTAAACGTGCAATGGTGACATTCATGCTCCCTCAGATCAACCCAAATGAGCAACAAACCATTCAGCTAATGGTATCTGATCAGACTGTTACCGATTCCCCTATCACCCTTGAAAATGTCTTAAATTCAAACTTTCATTCAACTATAAAACTGTTTCAAAATGGAAAAACGTTTAACGCATCCCTTTTGAACTTCATACAAAATCATTTAGTTCAGGAGATATTTTCAGGGCCAATCTGTTCAAAATGGCTGATATCTGGCCCTTTTATTGGCGCTGACAGTTACAAACAGTCAATTAATGCGAGCTACCAGCTTGTTGCCTATAAAGGCTGTGAGCGTATACGTATTGATGCCTGTGTAAAAAATGATAATAAACCCCTTGCCGGTCAATACGCATTTTATTATGATTTAACTCTGTCTGTAGGCGATATGTCATATGTTAGAAAAAACTTACCATTGCCACCTTTCACCCATTGGACAAAAATAATGTGGTGGGGACAGCAGCCATCTATTGATATTGTCAATGGCGGTCTTGATCCATTTTATGAAAAGACTATTGTTCAAACGATCATATCTGAAACATCCATTTCAAATATTTCTAACATTCCAGTTACTTTTGGTCATGTATTTAAAAAAGGGGATATTCAACCCGAACATCAATTGAAAGTCTCATCAGAGAATGGCAGTCAAATTCCTGTTCAATTAGATAAAAAGGCATACTATAAGGATGGATCTTTGCGTCATGGCATAATCAGCATGATCATCCCCTATATGCCTGAAGGCGCCATAAACACTTTTTCTTTGTCTGTTTACTATGCTGATTCCAATGAAACAAATAGCGCGATAAACCTTTCAGAGATTATTCAGTCCCAGTATAATTCAATCGTGACAATTCATATTGATGGTAAAGTATATCAGGCTCAGTCAAAAGCATTATTAGAGAATAGTCAAGAATTGAACTGGTTATCTGGGCCAATAGTAAAAGAATGGCATGTAACAAAACCATTACAAACAGAAAATAATGACAATCATCCCCATTTAGCCGCTCATTTTTATATCCGCTCTTATACTGGATCACCCTGGGTTAGAACATCGGTAATCATAGAGAATAATTGGACATATATTGATGCGCCGCAGAATTTTACTTATGACTTGACCATTGGTACTGACACGCAAACTGTCTATCAGCAAGAAGCCTTAACGCATTACAATCATGCGCGCTTCAGAAAAGTTTTTTGGCAGAATCTAAACACAACTGAAATTCTGTTGCAGCAACCCATTCATATTCAACATGATATCCATTATTTGATGGCAACAAAGGCCATTCCAAATTTTGATCATGATCTCATTGGAAATATTCCAGAATCTGAACGTAACAAAACTTACAACAGCTGGCTATCTCACAATGCTCAAATGTCTGCGGGGCTTATCAGTAACTGGTCCTATGGGTATGAAATGTGGCCTGTATTAAAATGGACTGGTCAATACTTGCTCAGCATGGATGCACGGCTCAGGGATGTCATGATTGGCAATGCAGAACTATCTGGCAGCTTTCCTTTGCATTATAGAGATGCAAAGACATTACTTCCTGTTTCTATTAATGATTATCCACATTGCACCACCCATTGGAAAGATACAACCAATCCGGCAACCGGCCTTTCCGAAGCACCGGCAAAATGTACTGATGACGCGGATTGCAAAACGCCGCATCTAATTGACCCTGAACGTAAACCTGCATACACGTTTATACCTTATATGCTTACTGGAGATTATTATTTTCTCGAAGAGCTCCATTTCTGGGCAAATTATTGTTTTTTAAATGAAATTCCAACTAACAGAGCCTATTCAAAAGGCATTGTAAAGGGGGATCCTGGTAACATGGCGTTTTCTATCCGGACTATTGGTCAGGCCGCATATATTACACCTGAGGATCATCCCTTAAAATCCTATTTTACGAACAAACTGCTGGAAAATATAAATGCGTATCATCACACATATTTAGAAGATAATTTCAATCCTTTAGGTTCTGCAACACTGAACAAGGTAAAAAACATTGTATTAAAAGATGACTATTTGACCTGGGCATTGGGATATCTTGTTGATTTGGATTATACCGCTGTGTTCCCACTGCTCTCCTGGAAGACCGCTTTTCCTGTGCTTCGATTGACCAGTGACCAGGACTTCTGTTGGCTATTTGCTTCCAATCCTTATCTTCAGGTGGCTGATAGTTCCACTGGAAGCGCCTATGACACGATGAAAGATGTTTATGACCAAAGCAAACTGTCGAGTTTTCTAGATGATGGCGGGTTTGAATGTAATTCCCAGGCAATGGCAGACTATTTAAAAGCAAATGGAAAAATACATTATGGCATTATTGGTGAAATGATTGGCAAGCCCTGGGCATCATCACAACCAGCAATGATACAGCCCGCACTGGCTGTTGCTGTGGATGCTGATACAAGGGCTGCAAATGATGCCTGGATTCAATATACAGCACGTTCAGTCATACCGGATTATGCCAGTTCAGGATACCCCAACTATGATATTTTTCCCAGGAAGCATTATTTTTCTTCTGATGACACAGATCAAGATGGTATCATTGATGCTCTTGATGAATGCCCTGGTACCCTTAAAAATTCATCTGTGAACCGGGTCGGATGTATCAACAATGATTCAGATAATGATGGCATCTTTGACTATTATGATGCCTGTCCTGATTCACCAGTAAATTCAGCCATAAATGCCATTGGATGCCACGATCCCAATCAAGAAGAACCCGTGTTAGAAACAGGACGAATTTTTGAGGTGGGTCTAGACATGCCTTATACCTGTATTACCAATTGCCCCACTGATGATCTGATGCCTGGGGATGAAATTCGTGTGCATTTTAAAGAACCCCCCTACACTGATAAATTTTTAGTTCAGGGGCAAGGAACGATAGATCAACCTATCAAAATTATAGGTATTCCTGATGCATCAGGAAAAAAGCCTGTTCTTGATGGTGTCAATGCCATGGCCACATCTGATTATATCTGTACCAATGAAGATCGACAGATCATCAAAATTGGCCAGGCAGATTACATGGCCAGTTTTATTATTATTGACGGCTTTGAAATTCGAAATGCCAACAATACTTACACATTTGTCAATGCTAGTGGAAATGATCAGTCATATAACGATAATGCCAGTGCCATTCGTGTTGAAAATGGCAGTAATATTACCATTCGAAACTGTATTGTTCACCATAATGGCAATGGCATTCAAACCGGAAAAGACACCCACAATGTGTTGATTGAATTCTGCCAGATATATCAAAATGGCGTCTGTCAATGGGAAAACTCATATATCCACAATATGTATCTTTCTGGTAGAAATGGCAATACTGTTACTGTTCAATACAACTATATTGGTGAATTGCTCAGCCAGGGCCAACAGGTAAAGTCAAGGGCAGAAACATTTGTTTTCAGATATAACTGGCTTGAAGGCGGACGAAATGCCCAAATGGATCTGGTGGAAGATTATGACATTTCAAACACAGTTCCTTATAATGCCTATGTTTATGGCAATGTTATTATAAAACCAGATCCTTCAGATAATTCAGTGATCATTCATTTTGGTGGTGATCAGCCAGATACCAACCGATTGGGTACACTTCATTTTTATCATAACACCTGCGTGATCAAAGATACCAAAACCTGTGGCAGTCGAAGAATTTTTAAAATTTCCAGTGAAGCCGCGCAAGTCATTGCCAATAATAATATTTTTTATCTGGCAACACCAACGACCTATGAATTACTTTCTGGCTCATTGAATTTAAGCGGCACAAACAATTGGTTATCTCAGTCGATAACAAGCACAAGGTATTTCAATCAATCCATTGTTGGAGAATCCCCTGACTTTGTTGATGTAGAAAATGATAACTACCAGTTAATGCCTGCATCATCATGTAAAGATGCCGCTGTAATTGATGGTTTCCCTGAAGAATTGTCTCCTGTCTGTCAATATCAAAAACATACCAGTTATATTGATCGGATGATCATTGACAATGCCCCCGATATGGGAGCATTTGAACAGGGGATCCCATCTTCTGTAACGCCTGTTGCCGATAAAGACAAAGATGGCATTATAGATAATGAGGACTGCTGCCCCAATACACCACCCGGCTCGCTGGTGGATGATAATGGCTGCATGGTAACACTTCCGAAACATCAGGTATTTTTATCATTTGATTCGGAAACAGGCGATATCAATGATGGTTTTGATAATTGGGACTATCGAAGTCCGGAAAAGGACCCTGTCTATAAAATGAATGACGTTGAGGGATTCTATTCCAGTCCAGACACTCAGGGCTTTCATCGTGCCTTCTTTCCATATAAAAATATCAGTAGACCCAGAATAATGAGATATGGATATCTTGATATCAATACTGAAATGCCTGTCAGAGGCACTGGATGTTTAAAATTTGTATTTACTGGTGGTGCGTATTTGAACACTGAGAATACCATTGATTATTCGGGATTGGAAGTTTTTTACAAAAAACAGTTTGACACCTATATTGATTCAGGACAATCTCCTTACGCAACCATTCCTTTATTTACTGATGAACAATTTTATGTCAAATTTGCAGATTCAAAAACCCGGTCTTTTGATGAAGCTCAGGGAACTGATCGCCTGAGTTTATGGATTTACCTCCCTAAAGGGTCCCATGAAAACTCACCTTTTCCCATTCGAACAATTCAATATTATCCATATATTGAAACAAGTGCAGCAGATCATTACTACCATTGGTTAACCAATATTGGAATGGGCGGCTGGACTCATCTTGTTATTGATGCTCATCCGCAACGAAATAATACAGGCGCACCTGTTGATGAAAATGGCATTCCACTTCCTTATGAATACTACCGCGTCGGCGGACATGATTATCCTGGCAATGGCGTTGAATACTTTAATAACACAGTTGCTTTTGCAATCCGGCTTCAATTAGGGGATTACTATTATCCAACATCGGTTTACCTGGATCATCTGACTTTTTTCAAATCCAATCAACCAGAAAACGATGAAACCATTTCTAACATTGGTGTGGGCTATAACCCAAATACACATGAATTTGATATTGGTTTTTGCGATAAATATCGTGGCAATGGATGCCATGCAACCTATGAAGTACGTTATTCATTCAGGCCCATTACCAATGCCAGTTTCCCAAAAACAAAACGTTGCACAGTAGTACAGGCCCCAAATTTGGATTTTACTTATACGACAGATATCAAAGGACAGATAAAAAAGCCGGCAACCGGATATAATCAATTGTGGGGGCTATTGAAACTCACATCAGAAGATGAACAACAATTAAAACATGGCACCAAAATTTATTTTGCTGTTAAAGATGTTTCCAACAGAATCTATCCGGATAGAGATCCTTATGATGAAGAATTGGTTGAAGTCGAAAATGTTGGGCAGGTTCGGCGTATTGACTTGATTAAAACGATTTCATATGAAATTCTTTATAATGGGGTCAGACCTTGATTCTTGGTTGAGTGTAACCAAAATAGACTGAATTCTGGGGACATGACCTTATTTTTTGATATAAAATGTTATATTATGTCAAGAAATAAGGATTGTCCCCGGAATTCAGTCTAAGTAAGCGATCATAAATTTTTGGTTAGATCGTAGTAGTCGAGATTCAACCAATGTCCGAAACCAATGTAGGGGCGAACCTTGTGTTCGCCCTCCGAACAACAATCGTTTGCGAACCTATGTCCGTGGCAAACGTTTCTAATTCATTTTTGAACATAGGTTTGATATCGGTTTTTGTTCGGAGGGCGAACATAAGGTTCGCCCCTACATTGGTTTTACTCATAGGTTTGATACCGGTTTTTGTTCGGAGGGCACTATGTTTTCCCAACTTGTACATACGTCCCTACCCCATAGCCGTAAGGCTAAGCGCAAACACGATCTGGTGCTCGTTCCCAGGCTCTGCCTGGGAACGTTTTCCGAGGTGGCTCTGCCACCTACGAACTGAACAGGCGGCAGGGGCGCATTCCCAAAAAGTAGGTCGAAAAATTCGTAATTGGTTATCAAGTTGTAGACTAAATACCAAGCTGGAAATAACCCTGTTAATAAATTAACTATGAAAAATATAATATTTCGGCAAATCCACGTCCGCATGGGGCTAAAGCCCCACGCTACATATGGG
>Ga0272440_1000996_pt1 | contig 23622 bp, 15 predicted proteins | sample SSMMMBAug17_FD_192440 | JGI IMG/M metagenome (GOLD analysis project Ga0272440, IMG submission 192440) | Marine sediment archaeal communities from Little Sippewissett salt marsh, Falmouth, MA, United States - SSM-MMB-Aug17 | ecosystem: Environmental > Aquatic > Marine > Wetlands > Sediment ...
GAAGTGCATTCCTTGTATGAAATTCACTTCCCCTAAACTGTGTACATACGCTCGAAATATTAATTCGATTATAGCATCTGATTCGCCTTTTTGAAAGCAATCGGCCAGAATCAAACAATGAATGTGCATAATGTATTTTTATTTAATCCAACAGCTTATAAAAAATACCAACACTTATAGACCTATGCGCATTTTTATTTCATACGTTCAATCAAGATAAATAAGGTCCTTTTTTTCAAACATGCCTAACAATCTTCATAGATTCATCATTGCATTTGAAATCGAATTTCACCCGAAAATATCAGTACGCCATCATTTTTACTTAAACACGCCAAAGAAATTTTTTGCTTACGTGCAATATCAACGGCCAATGAGGTTGGACGAGACACACTTAAGATGCATTTTACAGGTGTTTTAACAACTTTTGAGATCAATTCATGGCTGACTCTTGAAGATAAAACAAGGATGTACGCATCCACTAGCGTGTCATCAATGAATGCCTGCCCGATTACTTTATCTAACGCATTATGGCGGCCAACATCTTCCTTGGCCGATATGGGATTGCAAGAGCGGTCAAATAAAATAGCTGCATGGGTTGATCGTGTTACGTTTCGAATAGGCTGATAGTGTGATAGTGCATTGAAACAGGCCTGAATGTCAGTCAATGATAGTTTTATTGACTTCAATTGGTGGGTTTGTTTTTTGCCATTAAACGAAAGACCAATTTGTTTATTTCGGATCTGAATGCGTACAATATCGCCATGTATAGACCTACTTAAGGAAAAATTGTTTAGATCATCAGAAGAGGAAATGATTTTATTATCGAACAATAAACCAGCAACCTGTTGTTTTTCATCACCTGGTGTTCGCATAATTTGATCAAATATATAATTGTTAATACAGATCGTTAATGGCGATTCTGTTGTTACAGGCAATTCTTTAGTGATCATGCCTGATTTTTTCATGTGAATGATATCAATGTTTTGAAAAGGGTCCATTGATTTCTCCTTTTGTAAAAATCGAATTCCTTTAATTTGGGTTACAAAAATGAATTTCTTGACATATCCAAATTTTTTGATTATTTGAATGTCAAAAAATATTGAAGATATTGGTGGCTCATCGCCGACCATTGTCGAATAAACTAAAGGAGTAAAAATATGAGTAATATTGTCGAAGCTTGTAATGGGTGTGCCAAAATCTCAGATGGCAAATGCACTGTTTATCCCAATCCAGCAGCAGTCATGCGCTGGTCAAATGATAAAAGCAAAATGGGCTGTTCTTTTAACGTGAAAGTCGAAGAAAAAGCCAAAGGAAAGGTTCGTGTGGGACAGCAAAAACAGAAAAAGCGATAGTTTTTTGACTAAAAATGCCAGCCATTCATTTTGTTATGGTTGGCATTTGCTTTTATAATTAAATGGCTCATCCTTAAAATGTTTAATGGCTGAAACTTTAATTGAATGCATCAAGTTTTATAAATTGGGGTGAACGCATCATCTATATTGGTCTTGAATAATTTTTTTTAACGATACATTTTTTAATGCTTTTAAATCCCCAATAACTAAACGACTTTCATTTTATCTTCAGTAAATCTAACTCTATATTTCGCATCTTTTAATTTATTCATACAACTTTAAATGAATAAGGTTTATGCAGTCAAGGTCTTTTTTTATCAATGAAACAGATTCATACCATTTGTTTAATTAATTTTTATTGTTTACCGATATTTTTTTATTTCCATAAAAAAACCTTGAACTTTATTTAAAAGATGCGTAGTATAAAAAGATTGTAAATTCTAACAAGAAATTTATTATCCGATATATCGTATGTCTTCATTTTTCTGGGCATCGGACTCTGGTTAAACAAAAACCAGGTGGATTATATTGAGGAGGAACTATTATGCTAAAAAATATAAAGTTTGGGATTGTAATGATCGTCATTCTTTTTCTCGTGATTGTGGTAATGCAAAATAAAGGATTTCTGATTGATCAGACCAATGGCCTGGATATCAACTTATTTTTTGCCCAATATGATATCCCCGCTCAACCTATGTATGCCTATTTTTTGGGGTGTTTTATTTGTGGTTTTCTGTTTGCCTCATATTTTACAGTGGTAAAACATTTTCGTGCCCGACGTATAATCAAGGACCGAGAAGGTCAGATTGAAAGTCTTAGAAAAAGTCTGGAATCTGACAGAAATGAACCAACTATTGACGTAACAGAAGTAACGCCCTCGGTTTCAATTTAATCATGCGTAAACAAATAAATAATTGCTGACACACCTATGGCTTCCCCAAAAAATACTCCAATGCTGGACCAGTACCTGGCGATTAAAGCAGAATATCCTGATGCCATTCTGTTTTTTCGTATGGGCGATTTTTTTGAAATGTTTTTTGATGATGCAAAGCTTGCATCACGCATTTTAGATATTGCGTTAACATCAAGAAATAAAAAAGAATCTAACCCTATCCCCATGTGTGGTGTACCCTTTCGTTCAATCAATAATCATATTTCCAAATTGATTGAAAAAGGACATAAAGTTGCAATCTGTGATCAGGTTGAGGATGCTTCTCAAGCAAAAGGTTTGGTCAAACGTGAGGTGACACAGGTTGTTACGCCAGGGATGATTCTGGACAATCAATTTTTGGATGCCGGTCATCATAATTATATCTTGTCAATGATATGCCATCAACAAATATATGGTCTGGCTGCTCTGGATATTTCCACTGGTACTTTTCGTATCACAGAAACCAGACAACTTGCATCTGCAATCGAAGAAGTGCAACGAATTGATCCCAGTGAAATACTATTACCAGACAATTCAGAGTCAATAAATCATTATAATCAATTACTTTCAATTGTTGCAGACAAATTAATTACCTATCCACCGCAAAGCAATTTTTCTCCGGCCAGGGGGCATGAAATTCTTATCGAACAGTTTCAAACGCGTTCATTGGAAGGTTTTGGTTGTGCGCATTATCAACCGGCGATAGGCGCAGCCGGTGCCTTGTTAACCTATGTCAAAGAGACACAAAAGCGTGAAATTCCACACATTACACGTATTGAACCTTATGAACTGAACCAATATCTTTGCATTGATGAAACCAGCGCCCGAAATTTAGAACTAACCAAAAATAGTCGAACCAACGCCAAAAAAGGGAGTTTGCTGGGAATTTTGGACCATACGCAAACAGCAATGGGAAGCCGAATGTTGGCAAAATGGATTCAGTATCCTTTATTAGATGACTTGATGATAAATCTTCGGTTGAATGCTGTTGATTCTGCATTGAATCGGGTTGACATTTACAAACAAATAGTAAAATTATTAAAAAATGTCTATGACCTTGAACGACTTTCAGGTAAAATTGCGCTAAATCAATGTACTGCTCAGGATTTGACATCTTTGAAACAATCTGTTTTTCATTTGCCTCAAATCTGGACGTTACTGGATGAACTTGATACTGATATTTTTAATACGCGTCCTGACCTGGATCCATTGCTAGAGATGGCGCAACTGATTGATCGTGCAATTCGTGAAGATGCGCCGCCAACAATTCGTGATGGTGGCATTATCCAGACAGGTTTTAATGAAACGTTGGACGAGTTGATTCTGATCAGTCGCGATGGAAAAAAATACATGGCTGAGCTAGAGGCCAACGAACGATTGGCAACTGGCATTCAGAATTTAAAAGTCAAGTTTAATAAAGTTTTTGGCTATTTTATTGAAATTTCGAAAGCACAGGCAAAAAATGTACCAGCCAACTATGTCCGCAAACAAACACTGGTAAACGCCGAACGATTCATTACCGACGAATTGAAAGAATTTGAAGCCAAAGTTTTGGGAGCGGAGGAAAAACGCGCATTATTGGAATATGATATATTCTGTGAAATTCGTGATGAAATTGTAAAGAAAAATAAAAAAATTCAAGAGGCAGCAGATTTTTCTGCTATGGTAGATTGCCTGATTAGCTTTGCTGAAATTGCTGCAACAAACTCATATGTGCGCCCCATTATTTGGGATAAAAGGGATCTGGTTATTCAGGGAGGAAGACATCCGGTCATTGAAAAAATGATTACAGCCGAACGTTTTGTTCCCAATTCAATCGTCATGAATGACATTGATAAACAAATATATATGATTACCGGTCCCAATATGTCTGGCAAATCCACTGTTTTAAGGCAGACCGCACTGATTGTGATTATGGCACAAATTGGTGCATTTGTTCCAGCAGAATCTGTTTCCATGCCTGTATTTGATCGAATTTTTACACGCGTTGGGGCATCAGACAATTTATCTCAAGGCCAAAGTACATTTATGGTTGAAATGGAGGAAACTGCCAATATTTTGAACAATGCAACCGCACGCAGTTTGGTTGTTATGGACGAAATTGGTCGGGGTACATCAACATATGATGGTGTAAGTATTGCATGGGCTGTAGCAGAATATCTTCATGATTGGCAGCAAAAAGGCGTGAAAACGCTATTTGCTACACATTATCATGAATTGATAGAACTAGAAATGCTGAAGCCCCGAATTAAAAATTTCAACATTGCTGTCAAACAGGATGGAGATCAGATTATTTTTCTCAGACAGCTGAAAGAAGGGGGTGTCAATCAAAGTTATGGCATTCAGGTTGCGCGTCTCGCCGGTATTCCAGATCTTGTTATTAATCGTGCAAAAGAAATCTTGGCAAAAATTGAGGCCAGTCATAAGGACACACAAAAGCCAGAAGCTGATATAGAGAAAAAATCGCCTGAATCCAAAGCACCCAAAAAAATTTTAAAATCAAAAAATCGTGCGCAATTGAGCCTGTTTAATACGCACGAAAAAGATATTGTGCGCAAATTAATGTCAATAGATATTTCCAATACAACACCATTGGATGCACTAACTTTTTTGGCCAAACTACAAAAAAATGCAGCACAATAATGATTAATTATGATAAAAAAACAAACATATATAAATTTTTCGACTCTGTTCCTGATTTGTCTGATGATCGCATCGACTGTTTCAGGTGAAACCGAGTCACCAGCTCAAAAGAAATACTACCAGACAGCTGCCTGTTACAAAGAATTACGTAAAAATACGAATAAACAGCAGTTTCGAAATGAATGGCTACAATGTATCAATTATTCTGAAGATATATACAAACTGGATCCTAATGGATCTTGGGCCACTGCTGGTCTTTATTTGACAGGACATTTGTATGATAAACTGTATCGTCAATCCGAAAAAAAATCAGATTATAAAAAAGCTGAACAATTTTTTCAAAAACTCTTAAAACGATTTCCTGTCAGCAAGTATCGAGATCGAACATTCAAGGCTTTACGTGAATTGCATTCAAATAATCCAATTCATGCCGATTTTAACACCGAATGCTTGCGTCCCAAAAAAAAAGCAATCACCAATGTAGCGAAAGAGAAGGAAGCCCGAGGAAAATTTTTCAAAGCAGAGCATTGTGTCAGAACATTGCCAAAAGATGCTTCTGAAGCCCAATGGCTTGAATGTATCAAGCGGTTTTATGAAGTTTACAAATGCGATCCTGATGGCCGATGGGCAGCGGCAGGATTATTTCAAACATCTGTTTTGTATCAAAAACTTTCTCATCACACCCAAAAAAAAGTATACACAAACCAATCGGAAAACATTTTAAAAAAGATTCTTGAAAAATATCCGGAGAGTGTATACTGCGGAAAGTCTGCAGAACAATTGGAACAATATTATTTACAAAACCCACCAGATCTTATTTCAGAACCTAAACCAACAAGACCAATTACAATAGATCTACAGGACCAAAACATACAAAGACAACAAAACCAAAATAAACCAATAAAGCAAATGAAATCTCCCCTGGATCGGGAAAAGGATTCTGGTGCCAGGGATCGTTATTTTCGAGCGGAAAGCTGTTATAAAAAATTAATCCGAACAAATTCCAGTCATGAGGAAGCATGGTATGCGTGTATTGCAAAATTTATTGATGCTTACAAATATGATCCAAATGGGAGATGGGCTGCTGCAGCTTTATTTCGTGCTGGCCGTTTGAATATGGGATGTTATTATCGTTTCAAACAGTTCAGGTATTTAAATGAGGCGGAAGACTACTTTCAACGCATTATCAACCGCTTCCCGGAAAGCGATTATATCAAAAAAACAAGACAATTGATTGATGAAATTAAAGAATTAAAAAGGAAGCTGCATGAATCTGCAAAAAAACACAAAAAACAAGTTGAAAGCAAACGAATCGTTCCTCAGAAAGAGCCAGAACCAAAGACAGATGCACATCTAAATCAAGACCAGCCTGAATCAACTGATCTGAAAAATGATACATCAAAAACAATCATTCAAGATATAACATGGGACAGCAAACCAGCCCATACCCGAATTACTGTACGAACCAATCAACGAGTAGAATACGCACAATACTTACGAAAAAAAGAAAATCGAATTCCAGAATGCTTGTTTGTTGATTTTGAATATGCAAAAATTGACAAAACTGTGTCCAAATATTTAAAAATTAGAGATAATCTGGTAAATGATTTACGAATAATGCCCCATGAAAACAATCAAATGCGGGTTGCATTGTCATTAAAAAACTATCATCATTACAAGATATATTCTTTAAAAAATCCACAACGTGTTATTATTGATATATGGGCGCAAAACAAACGAAAATCCAGCAAAAAGCATCAGCCAAACAAGCGTCTGAATGCGAGTTCATTAAAAGATGCATCTATCGCCCGACAATTGGCCTTGGGAATTCGACGTATTGCAATTGACGCTGGACATGGGGGAAAAGATGGTGGGGCTGTTGGCTATTTTAAGGGAGTATATGAGAAGGATGTCGTCTTGTCTATTGCGAAACGCCTTGCACAAAAGATTCGTCAGCATATCAAATGTGAAATTATTCTGACACGAAATGAAGATCATTTTTTACACCTGGAAGAACGCGCCAAGATTGCCAATGCCAATCATGCGGATTTATTTATTTCCATCCACACAAATGCGCATCCAAATCATAGCGTATATGGATTTGAGACTTACTATTTAAACCTGACATCAGATGATGACGCCATTCGTGTGGCAGCTTTAGAAAATGAAGTGTCCGGACGAAAAATGAATGATCTGGATACTATACTTCATGACTTGATGCAAAATGCCAAGATCAATGAATCTAGTCGTCTCGCAGGTCATGTTCAAAATGCGATATACCAGCATTTAAAAAAATACTATCGCTTTATAAAAGATAATGGTGTCAAGCAAGCACCCTTTTATGTACTCATGGGGGCAGAAATGCCTGCGATTCTAATCGAGACTGGATTTATCAGTAATCAGCGGGATTGTCGCCGCTTGACCAACCCGGCTTTTCAGAATCATTTGTGTAATGCTGTTGTTGCGGGAATTAAAAATTATATTGAAGAAACAAGAGCATTGCCATCCTATTGATGATTCCGATAATCTTGAAGATGTCCTTGAATTTCTTTTAATATTGATTCAGGAAAAGCGCTGTTGGTTGTTTCAGTCCATACTGGCTGACATGCTTTATTGAGTTTTCTTTTCTCATCAGGTGGCATTTTAATAATTTTTACACCATATTTTTTCATTGCCTTCAATGCTCTATCTGTGTCTATTCTTGCTTTTTTACAAAATTCTTTCCCTTTGTACTTTAGCATGTTAAGTATTGGGGAATGATATTTTTGTGGTATTTTATCCCATGTCTTTTTGGTTATAACCAATGCTGCTGGAGAATAACGCATATTTATGGGGGTAACATATCGAAATAATGTATACAGTTGACATCCCACCACCCATAATGCTGGACCAATATAGGCATCCGCTTTTCTTTGGCGTAATACACTATTGAAATCCAATGTTCTGATAGGCATATAGTTCGTATGCAATTTTTTGGCTACAAGTAAGTCAATTGGTGTGTTGTAAAACCCTGCCATTGTAACGCCTTCAAAATCATCTCGTGTCTGTATGGGCTGCTGAATTGTGTATACTTGATCTATATCCTGATCTCCCCAAAATAAAAGCTTATACCCCTGTTTTTCAGCCAATTGATTGAACCTTTTTACCATGTGATTTCGAACATAATCCACTTCATCAAAATTCTGAAATAAAAAAGGCAAGCCCAAAGCAGCCATTTCAGGACAGATTAATGTGACCCCATGCGCAGCCAAAGCCGCACCATCCAACTTGCCTTCAGACATTAATTTAATGGCATCAATGTCATCACCTTTAAGCCCGCCCCAATACCATTTAATTGAAATATTGCCTTCAGTCACTTTTTCAAAAGCAGGCATAAAGACATTGCGAATCTGCATTGACCAGCCAATTGTTTTTGGAGCCATCGTAGCAAATTTTAAACGATATTTTGATTTTGCATGTGTCTGGGAACATGTTAAACTAAGGAACAGTATTATTATCAATAGTTTTTTGATTTCAAACATGATTACCTCCAATTTACCAAGATTATTGATGGCATTAATTGCAATTATTGTTCCTATAAATGCTATCACCAGCTTAATAAGTTGAACCCAAAGGGACTTGAAGTGTCTTGTCTACCAAATCTAAATGTTTGGACTCCAGATGTTCGGAACAAAAATGAGATTCTTATTTTTCGTTCATTCCTAAACACATAAAGTCCCATAGGGACGTTACAGGAATAGCCTGGAGTTTCAACTCCAGGCGGTCAGACTATAGTCGCCATCTTTAAATTATTTGACCATATTCCATTTTAATAATGCGATCAGCACAATGAGCGTATTGTTCATCGTGTGTGGCCACAATTACAGTTTTTCCCCTGCTTTTTAGATCCTGTAATATCTTTTCATAAAACAATTTTCTAAAATCAGGTGATTGATCAGCGGCCCATTCATCAAATACATAGATAGATTTATCTTCCATTAATGCAATAACAAGTGCCAATCTTTTCTTTTGCCCGGTTGAAAGTTCAATATTTGTAAAATGATTATCTTTCCAAAATGTTATGTGATCAAGCTTCATAAGACACAGTAAATCATTCAGCTTTTGTTCATCAACCTTATCAATACCATATAATCCATCAAATAAATGATAATCAGAGAAAATAGCACAAAATAAATATTGCGCATTTTGTATATTGGATAAATGATCATTTATAAGTATACTTCCCTTATTCTTTGGATATAATCCTGTAAGAATTTTAAGAAACGTTGTTTTTCCGCTTCCATTTCCGCCAGTTAGAAATATTATTTCTCCTTTGAAGATATTTAAATTTAAAGGACCAATTGAGAATAGAACGTTTCCATGATTATCTGTATAATCAAAACAAAGTTTTTTTATTGTAATTGTTTTAATTTTATCAAATTTTTCAGCCGGATATGTATTTTCCTTCTGACTGTCATCAGGAAGCGTATTATTTAGATTTTCAAGTCGTTTCATTGCAACAATTCCTCTATTAATATATGGAAGCGTTACATCAATTGCATACAAAGGTGGAACAATAAACATAACAATAGAAATCATTTTAATTAGGTCAGGGGTTGGCATACCTGGCAACATGACAATTATTCCAATTAAAAAATATATCATACTGTCAATTAATATCTGATAATGCGATATGATCTCATCTACAAATATTTTTTGATAAGTAACTTCCTTTATTTGAGGTATTAAATAATTATAATAAATATCATTATTCTTTTCCTGATTTATTTTAATCTCCTTGAATCCATAAATAACATGATTAAACAAAGTATATAACTCTGTTTCTTTGTCAGTGATTGTGTGAATCTGAGCATATAATGCTTTTGTCTGAAAATATCGTATAGAAAAAGCTATGATTATTAACCAGAGTATAATAAATAAACAAACAGGATAGAGTATACCAATATAAATTATTGAGATAAATACGACAATTGTCGAATGAACAAAATGAATCCCGAGTTCTGCTGACTTTGATATTTTTCTTGCATCAGTTGTTATTTTTAAATAAATATCTGACTTGTCATAATTTTCAACATACTGATAATCAGCATGCCTTATTTTATTCCCAACCAATAACCGAATCTTTTCAATAGACGCTTCTATGTATTCACGAGATTTTCTTAATGCAAATAGTTTAAAAAAATAAAATATTGAAAAAGCAAATAAAAACAATAACATATCAAGATAGTTTATCTGTCCCGGTACAAGATTATCAATGGATCGATTAATGATCATGATAATACAGGATGATGCAATTCCTGATATAAATATTGAAGCAGTAATATAAATCGTTTTTAAATTAATGCTAAAAAACATATTCTTTCCATCAATAGCGTTATCTAATAATCTTTCCATATTCCAGACACAGCATTTTATCAGCAATATGAAAGTATTTTTCATCATGTGTAACACAGAGTACGATCTTGTTATTTCGTTTTAAATCCATGATAATCGTACGATAAAAATATTCCCTGAATGCAGCATCCTGCTCAGCCGCCCATTCATCAAAGACATATACAGGCCTATCTTCCATTAACGCAGAAATCATTGCCAATCTTTTTTTTTGACCAGTTGATAAATGATACGTTGAGAATCTGTTATCAGAATATTTTATTTTTTGGCTCAGTCCCATTTTTTCGGTAAGATCTAAAATTTTACCTGCATCAGGATTTTTCACACCATAAATCCTGTCAAAAAGATGATAATCAGAAAATATTGGTGTAAAAAGCTTTCTATAATCTAAAATATTTATTTCTTTATTATTAACAAGTATGCTGCCAGATAAAGGAAAATACAGACCTGTAATTATTTTAAGCAATGTCGATTTTCCTGAGCCATTACCACCTGTTATAAAAGTTATTTCACCTTGATTAAAGTTAAAATTTATTGGCCCGAGTGGAAAAAGACATTCACCATTATCATTGGTATATAAAAATTTTATGTTTTTTAACGCCAATGTGTCTATTTTAGAATACTCCTTGAATTTATTCATCCGCATATTTTTTTTAATATTGATATTTTCATTATTTAAATTATCCAGGCCTGTTTTAAAGGAGTATAATCTTTGTAAAGAAATATTTGCCAAAACGATAAATGGTAATAATTCTAAAATATATGTAATTGGAATAAATAATATAAGGGGCACGACTTGTTTTAATATGTATGGAGAAATGAGATGAATGTGCGGAAGGATAAATACAATAAAAAAAATTGAAAGTAACCAGACCGAATAAGGCAATAATATACAATAAGCCATTAAAAAACCGCTTCTAATTCGGATTTTTTTTATTTTTGAAACCATTTGTGAATAATTGGAATAAAAAAAATTATCACTTTTTTTCTTGTTTATCTTTAATTCTTTAATACCTGACAATATTGTATCTACAGATTTGAAAAGATCTTTTTCACAGTTGCGTGCATTTAATATCAGTTCTATGGCAGATTTAAGGTTTTTTAAATATAATAATACGCCTGTGGTCAGGGTAATAACAATGATGATAAATGAATATAATGAAACAAATAATAGATAAATAATTGCAGCACCAAGGATAATCAAGCTATTCAAAAAATACCATATCATATCAACAATATCTGATACATTTTGAGAATCTACAGTTAGTGTGTTAAAAATTTCAGCAGAAGATATTCTCTCGATGGAATGAAGTTCACTTTGTCTGACATGATCAATTATAGTTCTTCTTATATCAGATACGATTGATTCTGTTAACAAAATTGCGGACTTTCTAGATACAAGGGATAAGAGCCAAAAAGTGATAAATGAAGACATAAATATAAAAAAAAATTGCCAGTATGAATGAATCAATGTTTTAAAAAATAAAGATAAGGTAGAAAGAACTATTATCAATTCACAAATGGTTGATATGAATATAGTAATAAAAAAATAGATTAAATGCTTTTTTGAAGTATGATTCATTAAAGAAAAGATATACATAGGATTATTCTCTTATCCGGTTTTTCCGATCCTTAACTATTAAAATCAGCACGTTTATTATTATACATAAATATGAAGTGAAAAAAAATAGTTTTATATGCATGATATCGGTTGTCGCAATAGCTTGAAAAACTTTCATATTCAGTATGCCAGTAATAATAAATGATGTTAAAACGAGATAATATTTTTGATAGTTTTTAACATAATAACTTAAAATTATTATAAAGATTGAAATAAATAATGGAATAAGATATCGAAATGGAAAAAATATATCCGCTCTTTTGATTTCGGCCTTGATATTAAATTCAGAAAATGTATTTAAGTCTGATAAATTTTCAAATTGTGATGTTTCATCATCAACATAAATGGATTGAAACATTTGAATATCTGTAATATCAAATCCATTAAAAAAAATATCTTTACTTTTTATGTTTTGATTCTTATCAGAAACATATATCAACTTGTCTTTTGTATCTTCTGCATGGTGAAAGCTAATTTTTACAGTATGTCTATCAAAAGGAAAGAATGTAAAGTCTGCATTAATTCTGAATTGCTCAATAACTGTATATAATACAGTAGTAATATCATTATGCGTTTCGGTGAAAATTTTCGTATCAAGCTTTATTGGATGAACAGCATTTGAAAAAACAATATGACCATGATTAAAATTTCCTTTATACCGGAACCAGAGGTGGAGTTTTGCATGACATATTAATTTTTCCATATCAATATTTAAAATATCAATAAACTCAATACCAGTATATACAGTTTTAGATTTTTGCACCCGTTTCTTATTAATAGTTAAGATGCTATCCTTATCATGGTTTGATATGACATTTTCCTGTTCAGGCAGGATATAAAACTGCGTATAAGAAGGAACTAATTGTTGATTTTTATATATTCCAAATTTAATAGAACGTTCGACAACACCATTGTCATTAAAATAAATCGGACCAGAAAAACCAGATATTGATTTTTCATTACAATTGAATTCAGATATTTTTTTTCTTACTTTTTGTCTAATCTGACTAATTGGTTCATTTGAATCATTCAATGCTTTTTTTATTGCTTCCGCAGCAACACGCATTGCATCATGATATCCAGCCGCAATCCATGAAGGTGATTGATGATGTTTTTTTAAATATGCTTTATTAAAATTATATATTGAAACATTGTTCAATTCAGGGATATATGGAACAAAAACATGGATATTATCAGAATAATATCCTTTCATGGCACGTTCTCTTGGATATTGATTAAAATTTGCAATAAACGATCTGTTCGTAAAAGATCCTGGTCCAATAATATCATATTTTGCGCCAAGCTTTTTTATTGCAGTGATAATTTTAACAGCCTCTTTTGCCTGTGATGCAATAAAAATTGCCCCTGGAGAATCGATGAACTGTAACTCAGTAGATATCGTTTTTATCCTATCGCTAGTATTGTTTAAACTTGAATCAATTTCCCATACTTTTTTGATCTCAATTCCAACAGAACTTGCTGAAAGTTTAAATTTTTCTGCAAGACTTTTATTTTCATACTCATTTGTATCAACGATAATTGTCGCATTGTTTGTTTTTAGATAAGACTTAATATAATGTAATACATAATCCGATTGAAAGGAATTGCTTGGAATCATACTAAAATACCATTCATTGCCAAATGCAATGTTTTCAGATGCAGACGAGGCTGTAATTACAGGAATACCACTTTTTTGATAAATATTGCCTGCTACAATTGATGTTGAACTTAAATAGTGACCCAGAATCAACACGATTCTATCATCTAAAGCAAATTCTGATGCGACTTTCATTGCTACACTTTTATCATTTTTGTCATCTTTTGTAATAAGTGCTATGGGTCTTTTTTTTATTCCACCCTTTTTATTAATCATTTCGCAACATAAGTTTATCCCTTTTAGCATTTCTATACTCTGCGATCTTTTTTCACCACTCATTGGCGCAGCAACGCCTATGTAAATTGGATCTTTTTTAAATATGTGTATTGGAGTAAGGAAATAACAAATTAGAATTACAATACAAATAATATAAAGTAATTGAAATTTTTTTAAAAATATCAGGCTTATATTGTTTAACAATTTATTCATGTTTATACATAATTGTTCGATTTTGTGACCGATTCTTTAATTAATGCCAGTTTTTTATTATGAAAATTGCGACAATCAGGATGACTAATATTGAATATATTATAACTCCTGAGAGATGGAATTTTCTAGCAATTATCCTTGAATTTATTTCAAAATATCGTTTAAGTATCACTATATAGGAAATTGCCCCCAGAAGAAGGAAATAACATGCAAAAATGATATATTCGAGCATTGTAATATACTGAATATTTAGATGGATTGATTCATAATAGTGATAACATGAAATGAGTATCAATATGAGAGAGAATAATGGAATACACATATTTAAATGCCTGTCAATTTTTATCAACATGAAATATGGAATCAGTATGAAAACAATCAATGGGATAAAATGTAATAAGGCATAAAAGATATGACTTCTCTTTATTTCAATTACTGTGTTGAGTTGAGAATATATGTTGGGTTTTGCAGATTCCACAATTTGAGATTTTATCGTTTTTTCTAAAAAACTCTGATAGGTGGTTTGATTCATACATTTCCATCCAGAAACTGAAATATTCTGAAAATCATTATCAACACTATTTGCTCCTGATACATATATTAACTTATCTCTTGTAAGTGTTTTGTGGTAAAAGGAAATAGCAATTTTTTGTGTACCAGATGGAAAATTTTTCATGTCAAAAGGAGAATAGAATCTGCCATTAACAAGATATTTTTTTGTTGTGATCGCATCTTTATGTGTTGTTGAAATAGGCGCACTTAAAGATAAAGGACGGACTGCGTTTGAAAAAATAATATCATGATCTGTAAAACTATCCATAAACTTGAAATATAAATTAAACTTCGCTTCAAATGAAAAATTTTTTAAATTTATATTTTCAATCTTAATCATATGAATACTTGCATATACAAGATTTATCTTTTGCATCACATTCTCATTGATCACAATCATGTCACCTTCTAATGTTTTTTCCAATGTCTGATCATCCAATTCTTGAGGTGGAATGAGACCATATTGCGCATATGATGGAATAGGTTGATTATTTTGAAATACACCAATGATCATTGGTTTTTCAGTATTTCCATTTTCATCAAAAAAAATATTGCCAGTCACTCCTTTTATTGAATTTTCATATGAATAAAAAAGCTTCAAATTATCTTTAATTTTACTTCTTTTTGAATAAATATTATCTTTGTTATTTAAATGCGCCTTTTTTATTGCATTCATACCTGCGCAGATCGCATCATAGTAGCAGGCAGCGATCCAATATGGATGTTCATCATATTTATTCTGATATTTTATCAAAAAATTATGCCCCTGTTTATTCGTTATTTGATACATAAAAGGTGTAACATAATGAATATTTTCTGTATATTCTGTTAAGGATGGATAAATTCTTGATAAATATACGAGTTGCTTGATAAATGTATCTGTACCCAGCGAATCAGCGCCCAGTATTTTCATTTCTTTGCCTGTCTTTTTGATTACATCAACAATCTTGACCGAATCACTGGCATGGACCGCCAAAAACAGTGCATTTGAATCATCCATTTTAATTAATTCATTGATAATTTTTTCCAAATTATTGGACGCATTATTTGTATCATGTTGATAAACAAATTTTTTTCTAATATCGATCCCCAGGTCTTTGGCTGATTTTTCAAAATTTGAGGCAAGGCTTGTTCCATATTCATCCTGATCATGAATGATAATTACACGCTTAACTTTTAAATGGCTTTTTGCATAATTTGCAATGTAAAATGACTGAAATGCATTATCCGGAATAACTCTAAAATACCATTCGTTTTTGTCGGTTACTTTTTCAGATGTAGCAGATGCTGTAATCACTGGAATTCCAAGATTTCGATAAATTCTTCCTGCAACAATAGAAGTTGCACTAAAATAATGACCGATAACCAGTAATATTCGATCATCATGCGCAAATTCTTTTGCTGCCTTTAGTGCCGCATATTTATCATTTTTATCATCTTTGATTATTAAATGTATTTGTTGGCCAAACAGTTGTCCATTTTTATTGATATCATCAACATACAAATTTATTCCTTTTAGCATCGCATCACCACATAACTTGTCATCTCCACTTAAAGGGCATGCAACACCAATATAAATATCACTGGCAGATGAAAAATAATTAAATGCCGGGCATACAATAAAAAAATTGATTAATATTATTAAATAAGAGCTTTTCATATTCATTTTAATGACCAGTTTCTAATGTGCTGTCCGCCCATAGCCATATAATACCACCCTTTAATACGTTCTTTAACAAGGCAATGCGCTATACCATAATAAAGCGGCAGAACAACTGCTTCTTGATCAACCAATATTTCCTCAGCGCGCTTGTAGTCTTTTAATCTCGTATTTGGATCATCAGAAATGGCGGCCTTGTCAATTAAGTTTGCATATTCTTGATTATTCCATTTTATTTGATTTGATGATTTATAAGGATGAAAAAGACTAAGAAAATTATTGGCATCAGGATAATCCGCACTCCATGTAAGTCGAAACATTTGGGTGGGGACCCAGGAAGGACTTATAAATTGAGACCATTCTATTGCATTAAGTTTTAATTTAATATTCAAATATTTATCTAAAAAAAGTGCCAAAGAGCGTGCAATTTTCTCATTAATATCTGATTCATTATATGAAAGCACAATTTCAGGCATTCCTTTTCCATCAGGATAACCAGCTTGTTTCAGCCATTTTTGCGCTTGAACCGGGTCAAAATTCAAACCAATTCCATCCTCAGGTTTAACTGCACCAAAAATTGTGGGCGGCGTAAATGTCGTTGCTTCTTGTTCTCCGCCTCTTGTAACCAGTTTGACAAGCAGACTTCGATCTATGGATGAAATAATCGCTTTACGTACCAGCGGGTTGTCAACAGGACTCATGCGTGTATTAAACCCATAGGCATATACATTACAACGTATTCCCTTATAATATTGCTCTCGTAGAACAGGATGTGATTTGATCATATGAAGTTTTTTAATCGGGATACTCAAATAGCTTCCCCCTAAAATATCCAATTCATTATTCATATACATTGAAAGTCCCAGGTTGTTATTAAGGATAACATAATACCTGATTTCAGGAATAGAAACATTTTCAGCATTATAATACATTTCATTTTTCCTGAGAATCATCAAAGATCCTTTGTTCCAGGCAGCAAGTCTATATGATGCATTGGTTTGTATATTGTTGGGGTCTGTCCAGTCATCACCATATTTTTCAATTACGTCTCCAGGTAGTGGTCTATATATCCATAATCCAGCCAATGATGGAAAATATGCAGAAGGTTCCTCCAATATAAATTCTACTGTAAAGTCATCAATTGCTTTGACACCAAGTAAACGAATATCATTTATTTTTCCATTGTTAAATTTCTCAGCATTTTTCAGCGCGAATAAATTAAACACATATGGGCATTTTGTTTCTGGTCTTATATTTCTTCTTATTGCCCAAACAATATCATGAGCAGTTACTGGTTTTCCATTTGTCCATTTCGCATCTTTACGCAAATAAAAGCGATATGTCAGTCCATCCTGGCTGACATCCCATTTTGTCGCCAATTCAGGGGTCACTTCAAATGTTTTATGATCAAAATCAGTTAGTCCTAGAAATAATTGTTCAGTAATTTCAATCGATGTATCATCAAGGGTAAGACCAGGATCAATTGTTGAAATTCTTCCATTCACTGGGAGTCTGATTGTAATTTTTTCAACAAGGTCAAACCCCCTGTCATCTTTTTTGCCATAATCTAATATTTCAAATGTTCCATTGGTAAATTTTTTGTAATACAAATTCATTGGCTTGATATTACCATTCTTATTTAACCGATACAAACCAGTAACACCTTCCCATTGAACCATACATCGAAGTACATTATTGATTACGATTGCTTGTAAAGAATCTCCTTTGTTTATGGCATCAGCCAGCAATTTAATTATATCATATCCTTGTGCTGCATATGAATCCGGTTCAAATGCAAATTGATTTTGAAATTTTTTAATAAATTGCTGGGTTTTACTCCTGGGCAGGTTGGGGTCAAAATTCGTGCAAACAATTGTATCTTGAGCAGCTTTGCCGGCAATAATCCATAATTTGTTTGTATCCAGGCTATCAGTCCCTATAATTGGTTCGGATACGCCCATTTCACGAATCTGTTTGATTAAACGTGCTGCTGATGGCGGTTTTCCCGCTAAAAAAATCGCATCAAAAGATTTATCTTTGATAATCCTGGTAATCAAAAGTCGATAATCTTGATCTCTTTTCGCATAAAATTTTTCAGCGATGATTGAAATGTCTTTATTTCTGATATGTTCATGAAACAATTCGGCCATTCTTTTTGTGGCAGACGAAATGTCATACAATATAATAATTTTTTTTAAATTATTTGCGTATAAAAAATGACATATATTATCTGCAATATCAATGTCTCGTTGCGTATTTCTAAAAATGAAGTCCCCACCATATCTTGTTAGATCAGCGCCTTTAGAAAAAAAAAGAATCCCGCTTTTTTTATAAATAACAGATGTCATTATTGCAATATCAGGATTATTGTGTCCAATTACAGCAAATACATCGGGATTTTTAGCAATTTTTTTAGCAATTTTTTCCCCTTTAATAGAAGCGTTTTCATCATCATAATGCAGAAGCTCAATTTTTTTGCCCAAAACCCCACCCTCATGATTCAACTCAGATGCGGCAAGTAATATTCCTTCGTAAAAATGCGAATTTTCTTTTGAAGAATCAACAATACCAAGCACAATCTTATTTGTGGAAGAAATGTTTTTTCCCCTTTTTTCAGGAGAAATTTCAGGTAAAAGTAACAGGCCTTTCAGAAATATGAAAAGGGCACAAGCCATTAAAAAATATATTAAAAATCTGAGTTTTTGTAATTTCATATATAACTTCATCAACAAATTATTTCTATTTTTCAGTATTCAAAATAATAGGAACCCCATCTTTTCCATAACCTACAACAAAAACTTTTGCATTTTTAGAATTTGCAAAAGCATGAAGTGCTTGTATTCCATTCCATTTTAATATTTTTTCATCTTGTAAAGATTTTGTTACAATTAAATTATGATTACTGATACCAACAGCTTCTATATGTTTTCTGACAGCTTCTTTTTTTTCTTTTTCAACAATAAATTTATGTGCTTCTACAAGATGCTTTTGTTCAATTTTAAATCTGATCGCCTCAGCAACACTTTTTGGCAGCTCAATTTTTTTGATCAAAACATCATCAACATTGATATACCTTTGCGCAACCTGCTCTATTGCCTGATTAATTGCTTCAATAATAACATCTCGACCGGTTGTATAGATTTGTTCAGCCCCCATCGTACCAATTATTTCTCTTAATACTGATTCAATTTCAGGAACGATCACAGTATGCGCATAATCTGGACCAATCTGCTGATGAAGAACACCCAGGAGTTTATATTCAGGGGCATAGCGAATAGAGATAAAAAGGTGCACTTTAAGTCCAGTTTTTGATAAGACATCCATTTCAACTGATATTTCCTGAATTCGAATATTATAAATAAACATCTCATCCCATGGCATGATTATATTAAGTCCTTCTTTGTAAATATGGTCAATTTCAGTTCCTGAAAATCGTTTCCATCGAACCCCGGCCTGTCCTGATTTGATTGAATAAAATATTCTTGAACTAAAAAAGCTAATTGTTAATACCATGATTAATAAAATTGAAATATATATTGGCGCTTTTGCATACAATATTGCTTTTGATTGTTCGTTCATACGCCCCTCAATATTTAAGATTTATATTAATAGATTTGCTGTTTCGTTTCGTATCATGCAGTTTTTGCATTGTACAATAAAAAAATTGTTTTTAATATCTATTTTTTATGCTGTTCTTGCAATTGCCGAGATCGTACATTTTTATTTGACGATTATTTTTTTTGTCATACCCGACGAATACTTTTTTATACCCGAAAATTATGATCGCTTACTAAGGAATGCTTTGAAAATAAGTTCCCCATCTTAAAAAATGTTCATCGGGGTTTTTGTTCTGTAGAGACGTAGCATGCTACGGCTTACGATGCCAAACTATTCTACGTTCAAGATCATGGGGAACGTATTTTTCAAGAATTCCTAACTTGATTTTCATTCGTTTGTTTTCTATAGAAATATGGTCGTCTAAAAAAGTCAGATATATGTATTTTTTTTGCTGATGAGTGTTCATTAATTTGAGATAATCGGGTTCAAAAAATTTGGGACTTATTCCCATTACAGATAAACATTCAAGCGCCCAACGTGTTCCTTTGATTTGTAAAACACAAATTTACATGATAATGAATATTCATCAAGAAAAAAAATACTTGATAATTTATTGAAGACCTTATAATTTTATTTAATTGTATTATTTATTTTTATTAATAAGGAGGAATAATGAATATCAACACTTTCGGTGTCATTGGATCGGGTCAGATGGGCAATGGCATTGCTCAGGTTGCTGCCATGAGTGGCACAAAGGTTATCATGAATGATATTTCAGACGAACTGGTAAAAAAAGGTCTGAATAATATTGAAAAATTACTTGCTCGAAGTGTAAAAAAAGAAAAAATTACTGATGATGACAAAAATAATATTCTTTCGCGTATTACAGCATCCAGCAATCTTAGTGATATGAAATCCGCTGATTTTGTTGTTGAAGCGGCAACTGAAAACGAATCAATCAAAAATAGTATCTTTCAGGATCTGGACCGAATATGTCCCAAACATACCATTTTGTCAACAAATACATCATCAATACCCATCGGCAGAATTGCTGCAAAAACCAGCCGTCCAGATAAGGTCATTGGCATGCATTTCATGAATCCGGTGCCTGTCATGAAGCTGGTTGAGGTTATTCGTGGGCTGGCAACATCTGATGAAACATTTCAACTGACCTGGGATTTATCCAAAAAGTTTGGAAAAACACCGGCTGAAGCCAATGATTTTCCAGGTTTTATTGCCAATCGAATTCTGATGCCCATGATTAATGAGGCGATCTTTGCCCTCTATCATGGAGTGGGTAAAAAAGAAGATATCGATACAGTGATGAAACTGGGCATGAATCATCCGATGGGACCATTGACACTGGCAGATCTCATTGGTCTGGATACCTGTCTGGCCATTATGGAAACCCTTTATGATGGGTTTAAAGACTCGAAATATCGGCCTTGCCCATTACTTAGAAAATATGTCGAATCCGGTTGGCTGGGACGAAAATCCGGTCGTGGTTTTTATTCTTACAATTAATGGAGAGATGACATGACTCAACAGACATCGCCACATGTTCAATCGTCAGATGTTCTGGTTTCAGAACCCTGTGCATTAGAAGCATCCTGTGAAATGACCATTGGCGAAAAAATTCGAACTGTCAGAACCGAAAAAGGCATGACACTCAATCAATTAGCCAATGAGACCGGCTGTTGTATCGAAACCCTTGAAAAAATTGAAGGCAATCAATTGACCCCTCCAGTGGGAAATTTATTGCAAATATCAAAGGCATTGGCACTGGATTCAGGATATTTGTTTAAAGAATCAAGCAAAACAAATTCGCGTGTCGCAGAATATGAAAAACGAACCGGCAACTATGCCTACACCAACCTGATTCCTGGCTCAGAGAAAAAGCATCTGAAAGCCTTCATCGTTACCCTGGATCCATTGGCAGACCATGAAGGCGTTGGATTTCAACATGAAGGCGAGGAATTTAACTATGTGCTTTGGGGTGAGGTGGCGGTGACTGTTGGCGAGCATGTCAATCATCTAAAACAGGGGGATGCACTTCATTTTAACGCGGGCATTCGTCATAATCTCAAAAATACAGGCGATGAAGTTGCCAAACTGCTGGTGGTAATTTATACACCATAGAAGGAGTGTCCCATGTATTTTACAGATGAGCAACGCATGATTCAATCAATGGTTCGTGAGTTTTCTCGAAAAGTCATTCGTGAATCTGCCATGGAACGTGATAAAACCAAAGCCTTCCCACGTGACAATTTGAAAAAAATGGCTAAATTGGGCCTTTTGGGTATGACTGTCCCGATGGAATACGATGGATCTGGTGCGGATGCTGTCAGTTATGCCCTGGCCTTAATGGAAATTGCGTATTCATGTGCATCAACAGCAGTGATTATGTCGGTACATAATTCCATTGTTTGTGAAACGCTTCTCAATTTTGGCAGCGAGGAGCAAAAACAAACGTTTTTAACCCGCCTGGCGTCTGGTAAAATCATTGGTGCCTTTGCCCTGACAGAGCCCCATGCAGGGTCTGATCCGGTGGACCAGTTAACAACTGCTGTTCGTGAGGATGATGGTTATGTGATCAATGGCAATAAACGTTTTATTACAACCGGAAAAAATGCGGGGTTAATCATTGTCACAGCAAAAACTGATGATAGTGCCGGGCATCGCGGCATCAGTACATTTTTGGTGCCAAAGGGAACTTCCGGGCTGAAGGTGGGCAAAGAAGAAGATAAAATGGGCTTGCGCGCATCAGATACTGTGGATCTTATCTTTAATGATTGCCGTGTTCCCAAAGACAATTTGCTTGGAAAAGAAGGTGAAGGTTTTAAAATTGCCATGAAGGCATTGGATACAGGACGCATTGGGATTGCGGCTCAATCTATTGGTGTGGCACAGGCTGCACTGGATGAAAGTATTCGGTATGCAAAAGAAAGGACCCAATTTGGTCGATCTATTTCAAAATTTCAACATACACGCTTTGTCATTGCAGAAATGGCAACAAAAATTGAAGCTGCCAAACAATTGATGCTATCTGCTGCTGAACTGAAAGATCGTAAGGAACCCTTTTCTCGTCAGGCATCAATGGCCAAATTGTTTGCTTCGGAAATGGTTAATGAAATTACCGCACGCGCCATTCAAATTCATGGTGGATATGGATTTATTAAAGAATATACTGTTGAACGATTGTATCGGGATGCGCGCGTATTTACAATTTATGAGGGGACTTCGGAGATTCAGAAAATTGTTATTGCGAATCATTTATTTTAGTTCAATATTAAATTTATAAACGAATAAAATTTAAAACAAACGTAATAATAATCGTTTGTCAGCAATGGGGTCGGTAAAAGGAAAACGATAACAATGGTTACCGCTTTCTATCTAACCACCGATTCCGCAACAAGGAATTAGATATGTATTATACGTCCACTGTCGGATTATATGTGGATGTTGCAAATATTGCAATGAATGGTGGCTATGGTATGCGTTATGATGTGTTACGAGAGTTTGCCTGTCATGATGCAGCTGATGCCATTCGCCTGAACGCATATGTTGCCTTTGATGTTGAACGATCAAGGGAAAATCCGGCATACAGAGAAAAAACAAATAATTTTTATGATACTTTAAGAGATCTTGGATACAAAGTCATTCAAAAAAATGTGAAACGCTATGTTGATGAGGAAGGCAACGAATTTGCCAAAGCCAATTCCGATCTGGATATGGCTGTTGATGCACTACTTCAATCAAGTGCATTGACACGTGTCGTTTTGATTACTGGTGATGGCGATTTTTTACAGGTGGTCCGAGCCCTTCAAA
>Ga0272440_1000997_pt1 | contig 23622 bp, 20 predicted proteins | sample SSMMMBAug17_FD_192440 | JGI IMG/M metagenome (GOLD analysis project Ga0272440, IMG submission 192440) | Marine sediment archaeal communities from Little Sippewissett salt marsh, Falmouth, MA, United States - SSM-MMB-Aug17 | ecosystem: Environmental > Aquatic > Marine > Wetlands > Sediment ...
ATATTTACTTAAATACAGTATAGGATTATCAAGTAAATTATTTAAAATCAAAAATAAAATATTTATGATCCTTCCTGTTCTGCCATTACCATCATAAAAAGGATGAATAGATTCAAACTGATAATGAATAACAGCCATTCTAATCAAAGGATCAATATCATCCTGAGTATCATTGATATAATTATCTAGATTGCTCATTTTTTCTAAAATAATTTTTTCACCTTCAGGAGGAGTATATATTACTTCTCCGGATATTGGATTAGCAATTTTTGTTCCGGTAATTTTTCTGATTCCACTATCAGTTTCTTTGATAATAGCTACGAGTTTAATAAAAAGATTAGTATTTAAAAATCCATTTTTTTTTACAAAATTAAATCCTTCCCATAAAGCAGTTGGATAATGAAGAACCTCTTTTATTTGAGGATTAATTTGCTCTGTACCGGATACCATAGCCTGATATAGGTCATCATTGGTAGTTACAATATTTTCTATTTCTGAACTAATTTTAGCTTCTTGGAGCATTACAGAATTAATCAAAACAAATTCATTTGGTAATCTTTTATTAGCTATTCTTAATCTTGCAAGTGCTTCTCTGGCTAAAATAACTTTTTTAAGTATTTCCTTAGTTTCAATCTCAACTTTTGGTGGTAAAGAAGGTAGATTATTATAAGATAGTTCTTTATTATATGACATATACTTTATTAATAATATTTATCCATATTATCAATAAGGGCATAAATTGTCAAAAAATACCCTTATTTTCAAAAACAGGGCATTACCTGCCCTGATTACCAAAAACTAAAAAACATCTATACATAAATAATAATTTTTTTAGATTTCCCTCTTTTTCTAAAATTTTTCTCTGAACTTCTTCTCTTATTACCCCAAAAACCATGCAAATCTAAAATACTACTTTAAAATTTACATGTATTTATTAAAGATCTTTTTTCCTTAAAAAAATTTTTTCTGATAAATATTTAATATATTCTGAACCTATACCACAACATCCTCCTACAATCTTTACTCCAAGATCAAACCATTTTTTCACTTCCTGAGCATATATTTCTTTTGTTAAATCCTTCTCGATAATATTCAATCCATCTTCTAAAACAAAATCTTTTCTGATCTCATAAAACTTATTAGCATATGCACCATATATAAAATATCCACTTTCAGATAATTTTTTAAATTTTTCTATACTTTTTAAAATATTAGAAACACTTGCACAATTAACCAAAACTGCTTGAGCATCATTTTCTAGACAATTATAAGCTGCTTCCTCAAGCAATTCATCACTTCTGAGATTACCATCTTCATTAACAGTGAAACTAATCCAGAGATCTTTTTTGATGCCTCTACATACTTCAAGTAGTGCCTTTGCTTCTGCTTTAGTAGAAAATGTTTCTCCTAAAATAATATCTACATTATTTTCTAAAGCACATTTCACTAATTCATAATATTCTTTGAATAATTTTTTTTCATCTACCAAATCTGATCTATAAGATTCACTCAAAGGCGGTATACTAGCTGCTAAATATACTTTTTTTCCAGATTCTTCTATAGCTTCTCGAGCCAATCTATAAGCTGTATTTAATAATCCAATCTGATCTTTTTCTTTATTGGCTTTTGATAAATAATAATTTGTAAGAGCATAAGTATTACTTGTAATGACATCAGCTCCAGCCTCAATAAAATCTCTATGAATTTTTTTGATTATATCTAGATGTCCATAAAAAGCATTTCCTGACCAAAGTGAGGCTGATATATCTACATTATTTTTCTCTAATTCTCTACCAAAACCACCATCAAGTAAAATTGGTTTTTCATAGTTCATAAAATATAAATTTTAAAAATTAAATTTACTAATCACTATTTAGAAAAATCACATTATAATATCTTTCACATAAATAATTTACTATTATCAATATAAAAATACAAAAAAATAATTCAAAATCATTATAAAACAAATCTACTTTTATACATTCATATAAATAATAATCTTGAATTAGAAAAAATAAAAAAGTGGCTTACAAAAAACCACTTTTTTATTTAAACTTGATTTAGACTATTTCTTACATCATTGGCATGCCACCCATTCCTGGCATACCTCCACCCATTCCTCCTCCTGGCATTGGTGGCATATCATCTTTTTTCTCTGGTTTATCAGCAACAACTGCCTCTATAGTGAGAAACATCATAGCAGCAGAAGCAGCATTTTCAAGAGCTGATCTCACTACTTTTGTAGGATCAACAATACCAGCCTCAATTAAATTTTCAAACTTATCACAGGCAGCATTATAACCTATCCCCTTATTACTCTCTTTATTAGCTTGAATAATATTAAATAACACTAGAGACCCATCTTGACCAGCATTAGATGCGATTTGTTTAATAGGCTCCAAAATTGCATTATTTACAATATTTACACCTATACTTTTTGATTTTTTCCCATCTTCAAAAGTTCCACCAGCTGTTGCTAAAGCAAGACCACCACCAGGAACTACTCCTTCTTCTTGAGCAGCTCTAGTAGAATTTAGCGCATCTTCAATTCTATCTTTCTTTTCTTTCATTTCAGTCTCAGTAGCAGCTCCTACTTTGATAACAGCTACTCCACCAGCTAATTTAGCTAATCTTTCTTGTAATTTTTCTTTATCAAAATCACTGTCAGACATTTCAATTCCCTTTCTGATTTGTTCTATACGACCTTTGATCTGAGATTCATCTCCTTTTCCTTCTACAATTGTAGTATCATCTTTAGTTGATACAATTTTTCTAGCTTTTCCAAGATCATCAATACTTGCATTTTCCAATTTCAAACCTACCTCTTCAGAAATAACTTTACCACCAGTCAAAATAGCAATATCTTCTAACATTTCTTTTCTTCTATCTCCAAATCCTGGAGCTTTGATTCCCAAAACATTAAAAGTACCACGAAGTTTATTTACAACAAAAGTGGCTAATGCTTCTCCTTCGATCTCTTCAGCAATAATCACTAGATCTTTTTTACCACTTTGAGCCATTGCTTCTAAGAGTGGTAATACATCTTGTATAGATGATACTTTTTTATCAGTGATTAAGATATAAGGATCATTAAATTCCGCTTTCATAGAATCAGAATTAGTAATCATATATGGAGATGTATATCCCTTATCAAATTGCATTCCTTCTACTACTTCTACATCTACTCCTACTCCTTGTCCTTCTTCTACTGTTACTACACCATCTTTTCCTACTTTATTAATTGCTTCTGCAATTTGTTTTCCAATTTCTTTATCATTAGCTGAAATTGAAGCTACTTGAGCAATCTCTTCTTTTGTTTCAATTGACTTACTCATCTTCTTGAGATTTTCTACAATCTCCGCTACTCTTGTTTCCATTTCTTTTTTAATCTCAATAGGACTCACACCTGAAGAAACTAATTTTAACCCCTCTGAAATCATCCCTTGAGTCAATACAGTAGCAGTTGTAGTACCATCACCAGCAACATCATTAGCTTTGCTTGTTGCTTCTTTGATAATCTCTGCTCCCATGTTTTCTAATTTGTCTTCGAGTTCGATTTCTTTTGCTACAGTAACACCATCTTTTGTAACTGTAGGAGCACCGAAAGATTTATCCAAAACTACATTTCTACCTTTTGGACCTAATGTTGTTTTTACTGTGTCTGCTAACTTGTCTACACCCGCCTTGAGGGCACTTCTAGCAGCTCCACCATAAATTATTTGTTTTGCCATATATTTTTTAATAAATTTATTATTTTAATTAACAAGAAAAATTAATTAAAAAATAAACAATCAAATTATCTTTTTATAAAATTAAATTATAAAATCTAAATTATTTTTCCAAAACTGCTAAAATATCTGATTCTGAAATAACCAAATAATCTTCCCCATCTACTTTGATTTCATCTGGAGAATATTTTTTAAACATTACAATGTCTCCTACTTTTACACTAAGAGAAGCTTTTTGACCATTATCTAAAATTTTTCCATCACCAACTGCAATAATCTCACCTTGTTCTGGCTTTTCTTTATCAATTGTATCTGGAAGTACAATGCCAGACTTGGTAACTTCTTCTTTTGTGACCGCTTTAACAATCACATTGTTGTGAAGTGGTTTTATTTTCATAATTATTTATTTTTGAACCTAATAAATCCTTTATTATTTAAAGATATTATTAACTTCAAATTATTTAAAAAAATAATTTATTTTAGCACTCTAAAGTCGAGAGTGCTAACTAGATTTATATTAATTTCTTTTTAGAGTCTTGTCAATATATACAAATTTATCAAAAAATTGAGTTTTTAATTTTATCATAAAGATTAGTTCCTCTTAGTTTAATCTTGATTTCATTTAGTTTTATATAGTTTTTTTCATTAATAAAAGGAGCAGAAATTATAAATTTATACATCTTGTCTTCACGATATGCTCCCAGTAAATCAAATTCCAAAGTCTGTTTTTTGTATTCTCCTTCTTTATCAGGACTCTTGTAATCTGCTATGACATAGTCAATGGAATCTAAATTTAAATTTTGATTTAATTTTTTAATCCTTGGGTCAAAAAAGCTATCATTATCAAAAGCGAAAATCCCATCACCAGCTAAAATATAACCATTGTTTGATAAAATTATCTCACTCTTTCCTTGCTCTTTATGAGAAATATCATAGTTGAATTGTTTATATGTTTTATCAATTATCTTTTTTTCTTGATTTATATAAAATTCTCCCATGTTTTCAGGCCAAGTTGTTTTTAATCTCAATTTAGAAACATTAGTAATAATATTTATTGGAGACCTATCCTGAGGATGGGAAAAATTATGAGACAGCCAAATTTTATTAATCCAAGCTAATTTTTGCTGACTTGTATTTATTTTTTCTGTGATAATATCATCATTAGCACGTAATAATACCTTAAAAACTCCTGACATCTTCTCAGAAATATTTACTGTCATCTTTCTATGTTCCAAAATTTTAGAATCCTTATTGTTCTCGCTATAAGTATTATCAAGCAATTCTTCATAAAAAATTTCTTTGCCATCTTGTAAAACAGTCAAATAAATATGATCAGGATCTTTGTTTGCATTAATATCTAAAAATTCAAATTCAAAATTCAAAAATTCATCTTCCAAATAAGTAAAAAATTCCCATGACTCTCGTAAATTAAGATTTAATTTATTTTTTTTATCACTTTTTTGATAATCTTGAATTTTAAAATTTACAGGAAAATCATAATTATAAACCGCAATTTTAGCAAAATCTATCGTACTAGAAGCTGAATCTATCAAAAAATCATCAATATTATCAAAGTTTTCATTCCTTTGAAGTAAAATTAAATTGTCTTTTGTTACTAAATTCCAATCTAATTTTAATTTTTCAATAATTTCGTTTTCAACTGGTTGTAAATTATAACGCCACAAGATATTGTCTGCCAAAAGTCCTGTTTCTAAAATAAGAGGCCTAGAAGAACTTGATTGATTTTTGTATTTTAATTCCAATTGAGCTGTGAAAAATTTCCGAGGTGTATATAGATTGAAATAAACAGGATCAGCAATTATTTTTTGCTCTCCATTAGACGTCTCACCCAATCTTTCTCTAGGACTTAGAGAACCTATAAATTTACTATCTGATTCAAAATTATAAATATACGTAATATTGCCAAATGGAACTATCGCTCTATAAATTATAAAAAATAAAAATAAAGAAAATATAACAAAGAAAAATAATCTTACTTTGAGACGAAAATATTTTAAATCTTGATGTGATTTCTCATCTGACATGAGTTTTTCTAAAAAATAACGAAAAAAATAATTCCAACATCATATCAAGCATAAATTATCATTAAAATTATTTCCTCAAAATAAATACACCTTGTTGTATAATACGCTTTTTTTAAACTACTTGTAAAAAAATTTTGAAGATTATTTTAAATCAAAAAAATTAATTTATTAATCAAAGTAGTTTTTTTAAACCATTCCCAAAATTAGAAACAATCCCATCCCCAACATAATAATACCAGCAATTAAATGTAGAATCTTTAAACTTTTTATTCTTTTTTCCTCAACCTTCTGGACATTCATGCCAAAATAGGCACCCAAAGTAATACCAATCATTGGTATTACAAAAATTAAATTGTACAAGACTAAAAGCCAAACAGCTCTCAAATAAGTAGTTTGATGTCCAAGCATGCTGATAATAACAATATACGGTCCACTAGTACAAGGAAGTAAAAATAAACTAACTAAAAAACCAATTAAAAAAGCTCCAATCGGGCTAGTGATAGAACGAATAAGACTTTTAAGTTTTGGTCGCCAACTCATCGGCACTTCCATAATGAAACCTTTGCCATACCAAAAAAAATCTTTGAGATTAAAAATTCCAAGCAATATCGCAATTACTCCGATAATTTTCATAAAAATTTGAGAAGTTTCAATACTAGAAATTACTGAATAAAGTCCTAACCCCATCAAGAGATAAGAAATAAAAATAGATAAGGCAAAAGTTAAGCCAGAAAATAAAGCTCTCCTCCTGTCTCCAGAAGCTAAAACTGTAGTCATCAAAATAAGTAAAACCGCAAAAGCACATGGATTTATAGCGTCAACCAAAGAAGCTCCAATTAACATTGGTAAAGTTAAATCATCTGCAAAACTTTTTTTAGTTTCTGCTGCTGTCTGATGTATTTTCCCATCAAAGTATTCAATAATCTGTTCATCACCAATAAAACATTCATTTTCTGCATACAAGAAAGGAACTCCCCGATCCATAAGTCCAATCCCTTTCTGTTCACAAATTTGATTAAATTCTTCTGCATTTTTAGGCTCTTGATAGATTTCTTTTTGAATAATTATTTCTTTTAAATCATTATTTTTGATAAATTTTTCCACCTTGGCACAATGTTGACAACCTTGACCATAATATAAAATTGGCTTTTCTTGTTGCTTAGCAAGACTAATTTGAAAACCAACAAAAAACAAAGTAAAAAATAAAATAAAAAAATTTTTCAACATAATCAATATTAATGATTTCAATGATGATTAAAGAGAATCTTAATCAAAAACATTAAAATAATACCTAAAATAAAAACTAAAAAATTTCCAATAGATCTAATTAAAACTTTTTCTTTCCTTATTTCTGGCATTAGATCTGAAGCAGCAATATAAATGAAACCACCAGCAGCAAATGGCAGAAGATAAGGAATTATTATTTCTAAATAAAAAGAAATTAGATATCCAATAATACCGCCTAAAATAATTGTCGAAGCCACTATATAATTCCAGATTAATGCTTTTCTCTTACTAAATCCAGCATGAATTAATACACCAAAATCACCAATCTCTTGTGGAATTTCATGTAAGGCCACAGCTAATGTAGTTATAATTCCCAAATTAGAGTCTAAAAGAAATGCACTTGCAATTACCAATCCATCAATAAAATTGTGTAAACTATCACCCAGTAAATTAATATAGCCAAAAGTATGAATTTCACAATTGTCTTTATGACAATGTCGCCAATGAAAAAGTTTTTCCATAAAAAAGAAAAAAACAAAAGCTGACAAAGTAGTCAAAAAAAGTATATCTGATTCTATCTTTTTTGATGATTCAGGCAATAGATGTAAAAATGCCCCTCCAATCAATGCACCAGCCGATAAAGAAACTAAAAATAACGTAATACGAGATAAAGTCTCTTTTTTGAAATACAAAAAAAATACAGCTACAAATACACAAAGACTAATAGAGAAACAAGCTAAAATGATCTGTAAGAATTGATTCATATTAAATTTTCTATAAAAAATATCTGAAATTTAAAAATCTATAAAAAATCCTCTATAACTTATAAAAAATCATATAAGGATTTTAGCAAATATTTTTTTAAAATTTTAGTCAAAATCAAAAAAATTATTCCTTGGTTTCGCTTTCTTTAGCTTTGCGAATTACATCAAGCCTTTGAGTAAGAATTTTTTCTTCTTCATCTAAAGAAATGTTATTAGATACTTGTCCAGAAAAAAAACGACAAATACCGCGTCCACGACCGCCATTAAAAAATCTTCCTCGAGAAGCAGCATTATTATTACAAATACCGCGTCCCCAACCACCAGAACCATTTCCTGCTGGTCCTGTTCCATCAAATCCTGGCATATTTTTATTGTTAAATAATTAAAATTATTATAAATATATACCCATTATTCTAAGAAGTCAAGAAACCTATAAATTTATTAATTATAATTTTCTACTATCATATGCCCAATGCAAAAGAGCTTGTCTTTGTTTAGCTCTACAATTCCAATCACCACTTAAACAATTTTTCTTGATTTGAGCAATGTGACGCTTCATAGCCTTCCATCTTTTGATTTGTCTTTTATCTTCCATTGGCATTCTACGTCCATAATAATATCTACAATACCACTGAAACCAACCTCTGGGATCCGCAGGATGAATCCAATCTTTCATTTGCCAATACCAAAGAGATTTAGAAGCATTAATTTGAAAAAAATTCAGTTTATGATCATGAAATTTAGAACAAAGCTTTGCTTTTTTAAACCAACTTGATGGAAATTCTTTTCTACAATCAGTCATATATTTCCCACCAAATATACCCATCTCAAGCATTTGTTTCGGAGTAAGTTCTGGCTTGAATTCAGAATCAAAATTTTTACCTATTGGTTCTGTTAGATAATAAGTTCCTTTTTGCATCTTATCTTGAAAAGTTATTTTTTTTAACCTCATTTTTTTCTTTTTATTTAATCTTATTAGATTTACTAGGTAATATAATATGTAATAAAATTTTTATATTTTGAGAGAAATTTTTTTATAAATTTTGAGTTAGTAAAAAATATTACTGATAAAATTTAAAAAATCATTGCAACAATTAATAAATTTCTGAAAAACAAAAAATATGGTGCTATGAAAAGAATTGTGATAATCTGATAAAAAATTAATTGAAGTAATAAATCTGCTAATAGTATCCAAAATATGGAGAGATGACCGAGTGGTCGAAGGTGCACGCTTGGAAAGCGTGTGTAAGGTCAAACTTACCAAGGGTTCGAATCCCTTTCTCTCCGCCAATTGAAATAACGAGACATTTTAAACAAAAAATCATCAACTAATTCTTGACTTCAAACTATGTTTTTTGCTTTTTAAAATAAAATATTTTTTCATTTTCAATTATAGCGGACTTTTAATATTTTTAAGTTGAGGATTGGTTACTTGCGTATATATTTGAGTAGTTCTAATATTTCGGTGTCCTAGTAATTCCTGTACATATCGTACATCAGTACCATTTTCAAGTAAATGAGTAGCAAATGAATGTCTGAGGGAATGAAATGTAGCTGGTTTTTTAATCTTTGTTTTTAATAAACTTTTATGAAACATTTTTTGCAATGATGTTGTACTTAACTTGCCACCACGATTAGAATCAAAGAGAAAATCATCTCCTTTTTTGCCAGCAATTAAATTTCGTAAATCATTTTTTAATTTTTCAGGTAACACACTTATTCTATCTTTTTTTCCTTTAGATTCTTTAATATGGACTACTAGTTCATCAATATTTAAATCTTGGACTTTTAAATTTACTATTTCACTTACTCGTAAACCGCAGGCATAGGCTAATGATATGATTAATTTATGTTTTATATTTTGAATTGAATTTATAATTTCTTCTATTTCTTTTCTGGAGAGTACAATTGGTAGCTTTTGAGATCTTTTAGCAAATTTTAAATCAATTTTTTGAGGATCTTTTAATACTTCTCTGTATAAAAATTTAATAGCATTAAGAGCTAGATTAATTGTTTGTGATGATTGCTTGCTTTTATGTTTATTTAATAAAAATTCTTCAATGGCAATTTGCTTGTCAGTAATATCCTTTTTTTGCGAAAAAATGATATACTCTTTTATATAATATACATAAGATTTTATAGTTTTTGGGCTATAATTTCTTAATTTTAATGTTTTTTTAGTTTTTTCTAAAATATTATTCATAATAAAAATATCTTAACAAAAGTTAAGATAATATCCAAATTTTTATTATTATCTAGTAATAAGTTTAGATAAAAACTAGTTAGGCGACATATTTTTTTATCTTTGCGGTAAAATAAAGCTTGGTACAGTATAAAAAGACGAAAATCTAAATTTTTTTTAATTTTAAAGAGGGGCTATAAATATGAATAATAAAATTGATTTTGAAAAAAAATATTTAGACATTATTAAAAATGTTTTAAATGATGAAATTCATGATTATCAAATTATTTCTGGTGTAGATGAAAATTCTACTTATGGAAATATTGTGTTTAAGATAAACCAAGATTGGATATTCCGTTTTTCTAAAAAAGATATTGATATTAGACAACTGGAAATTGAAATAAGCTTTTTAAAAAGTTTTCACAAAACTAGCCCAATCCCGGTTCCTGAAATTGTCTACGAAGGCAAAGATTTTATGGGATGCAAGGTATTTGACGGCGAGCCGTTTACAAAAGAAATTTGTGATAATCTGTCTATCCAAGAACAAGAAGATATTTGGAGGTCAATCGGAAAATTCTTGCAAACACTTCATTCAACAAAGTTTCAACACAAGAACTTAGTGGAATACCCGCTAGGAGATGATAATTTCTGGGATGATTTATGGAAGCCCATCGAAAAACTATTAAGCCAAAAGATTCGTGAAAAAGCCTTGAATTATTTTGAAGAATATTTTACATGGGAAATTAAAAATCCTATCAAAAAAACAATATGTCATGGCGATTTTCATCCAAACCATATCCTTTACAATAAATCATCAAAAAATATAGTTGGGATAATAGATTTTGGACGCTTATGTATAAATGATCCATCTGTTGATTTTAATTTGATTGAAAGATTTTTTGGCAAAGAAGTAATTGAAAAGGTTTTGCAATTCTACAAAAAAGATGTTTCTGAAAATTTTAGAAAAAGAATCACATTTCAAAACAGAAGAAGACTTTTTGCAGCATTTTTTCATGCAAAAAAAGTAGGTCAGATATCATCTTTTCCGCGTTATCTTAAAAGAATTGAAGAAGTGTTTTCCAATTGACAAAATATAAAAATGAGTTTTGAAAAATGAAATTCACCCCAACCCCTCTTCCATTTTTCAAAACAAAAATTTAAATTTTCTAGTACTGAATTGAACGCTTGCAATTCTTACATATTATTCTTTTAAGCTCTCTTAAAAACTTAATAGAATTTTTAGAGAATCCTTGAAACATAATTATTAATTTAAATTTGGAAAATTGATCTTTAAATCTAGAAGAAATTCAAAAATATCTTATTTTTATGAAGAATTTAATTTACTCCTTAGATCATTTAAATCATCACTACTCAAAAACTCTGTTATTGGTAGATCGGAAACCTCTGAAGAAAGGTTCCCTAAAAAAGAAAAAAAATTATCCATCTCATCTCTAACTTCGTCTAATTTACCTATTTTACTTTCAACTTTTAATAACATTTCAATTAAATCAACCAAACAGTCTTTGATTTCACCTGAAAAAACTTCAGCATATCCTAATATTGTTTCTTCAACTTTTCCTAATTTTTCTCCATTTTTTTAAGATTTTGAAATTCAATTATATCTTCACTAGGATAATCCAAATCATAATGACGTGCATGACCAGGATCTAAATCTATTAAAAAAATATTAGGTGGAACATCAGGATTAAAATTATCTTTTACCATATAGTCTGTAACATTATATATTTCGGATAAATATTCCTCCCCTTTTTTTAATTTATCTTTCAAATAATTTAAAATATTTTTAAATAAATCACCTAATTCTGATTTAAATGCAATATGTTCAGACCCTATATATCCCAAAGTTTTACCTTCCACTATATCAACAATTACCTCTACCTCTTCAGTACTATTATTATATTTACAATCAAAATTAGGGACAGGAATATTATATACATTCTTCAATTCTAAAAAAACTTTCTTAAAATCTTTAATAAATTCTTTATGAGGTGAATAATCATCAACATCATCGGGTCCATCTGGAAAATCATTCTCATCATAAAACCTTGTATACTTTCCTTCAATTCTAGAATGACGATCTGGATTATGTTTTTCCGCAATACGCTGCATTGCTTCTACTGCTTTAGAATTACATATATTATTCATATTTAAAAAATTAATTATTAAATTCACTTATTATTTATATAACTCCTCCAAATTCCTAATCCTCTCCCATCATCTCCTTGCCCCTTGCTATAATAATACTCTTCTAAAGTACTGCGTGAAAAATCACCACAACCTGCACAATTTCCTATCTTTTTTGAATAACACATTTAGTGATCTCACATTTCCCCCAGAATTGATCTCCATTGGTTTTGTGGCATATCGGACAATTCATCTTCTCTCGATAATCACACTCTGAGCACAAAATACCACACTTTGAAATTATTTTTTGTCATGATTTTAATAATCTTTTAATTTAGATATTAAAGAAGAATTTTTTACTTTTTCTAAAGCTTTTGCTTCGATCTGTCGAATTCTTTCTCGAGTCACATCAAATTCTTGACCAACTTCTTCGAGAGTATGTGAGATTCCATCTTCTAAGCCAAATCTCATTTCTAAAATCTTCACCTCTCTCTCATTTAACTCAGCTAAAATTACCTCTTTTACATAATCTTTTAAAAGTGTTAAACCAGCTGAACGCAAAGGAGTAACATTCTTTACATCCTCTATAAAGTCTTCCAAGGTACTCTCTTCATCATCATCACCAATAGTAGTTTCAAGTGAAATAGTGTCTTGAGAAATTTTTATAATATGAATTATTTTCTCAACTTCCTGATTCATTTCCACTGCAATTTCCTCTGGTAATGGCTCTCGACCTAAATCTTGAATTAACTGTCTTTGAACTTGTATAAATTTATTGATAGTTTCAACCATATGTACAGGAATTCTGATCGTTCTAGATTGATCTGCTAATGCTCTGGTGATAGCCTGTCTGATCCACCAAGTAGCATAAGTTGAAAATTTATATCCTTTTTTATATTCAAATTTTTCAACAGCCCGAAAAAGACCTATATTCCCTTCCTGAATCAAATCTAATAAACTCAGCCCTTTTGCTCCAGCAAATTTTTTGGCAATCGAAACAACTAATCTTAAATTAGCTTCAATTAATCCTCTTTCTGATTCAACATCTCCCATGTCCTTACCTTTAGCCAACTCTACTTCCTCCTCAGCTGTCAAGAGTGGGACCTTACCTATCTCTTTCAAATACATCTGAATTGAATCAGTACTTAAATTTGATAAATCAAAACTACGAGGAAGACGTTTTGTTTTCTTCTTTTTCTTTTTTTTGTCTTTTGTGTCATCAAACTCGTCTTCAATTTCAGAAAAAATATCACTAGTATCCAAAATTTGGCCTTTATCTTCTACAATTCTAATACCATTTTTAGTAAGATCACCCAAAAAAACCTCATATTCATAAATATAATTTTCTACTTCTGGAAAAAGGTGTAATAATTCCGTCTCAGTAATAAAACCCCTACTACGTCCTTTCACTATAACATCTGACATTGCGCTATCTTTTGATGTTTGTTCACTGTCTAATTTCTTTTTTACACTAAGAACTACATTACCAAAATCATCTTTATCTTTATTTTCATTTTCATTTTCATTTTCTTCTTCCTTTTTAAAAACAATATTATTGTTAACCTTTCCTCTTTTTTTTCCCAAAAAACCCTTTGAAGTTGTATGTACTTTAATACTCCTATCCTCTTCTTTTTCTTTTATTAGTTCACCAACTATTTTATCAATATTATGCATAAAATAAACTCAAAATAACCATTTATAATATAAAACTACTAATTTAAATATTTTTTACCTTTTGATTTAATAAATTTAATTCAGAAATTAATTGATTTAATTTTTTATTATTATTTTCTTTTTCAGCTTGAAAAATACCTTTCTCCAATTTCTTTCTTTTTTTTAAAAAATAATTTTTTTTAATTTCAATCAACAACTGAAAAAATTCTTTTTTAATTTCTGTCTTAGAAAACTGACTAAAATTATCTTGACCAAGAATAAACAACCTATCAAGAAATAAAGAATATTTATGATACTTTTGACAAAAATAATTATAAAACTCTTGATAAAAAGATTTATCCAAAAAATCTAATTTATTATAATAAATTAATAGTTCATTGTAAACGAATTTTATTTTATCTGAACTAAAAAAATCAATAGAAAAATTATCGATTGTATAAGGAATAAATTTATCAAACCTTATTATTAATGCTAAAAAATTTTCTTCTAATTTTTCTTCACGAGATATAGGAATATTAGTAGACACTGTATCTTGCACATCTTTATTTTTATTAAGATTTTTTTTATTACTATTTATTTTATCTAATATTTCTCTAATTATATACTCATCTATCTCTAATTTTTCACTTAATTTTTTTATCCAATAATCTCTTTCAACATCATTTATCAAAAAAATAATAACATTTAAAACATTTTTTACTACTTCTCTCTTAAGAGAAATATCCTTAAGATCACAATTGTCTACATATTTGGAAAAAAAATATTCCATAATATTTTTCGCCTTTTTGATCGAATCATAAAATTCATCTAGATCATTCTTTATGCATTCATCAGGATCTTTTCCATTTGGTAATTCAACAATCTTGACATTCATATCAAGATGCATAGCCTCTTTTGCGCCTCTCTCTATCGCTGCTTGTCCAGCATTATCCATATCAAAAGCAAAATAAATATTTTTTGTATATCTTTTTATTATTTTTAATTGTTTATTTGATAACGTTGTACCAGAAGATGCTACTACATTATCAACTCCACACTTATGAGCAGTGATCACGTCCATCTGCCCCTCAACTACTATAATATAATCTTTATCTTTTATATTAAACTTTGCTTTCTCTATCCCAAATAAAACTTCACTTTTATTATAAACTAAAGACTGGGGACTATTAATATATTTACCTTGTTTTGTTACATCCTCTTTTTCCGGCAGAATTCTTGCAGAAAAACCTATGACATTACCACTAAAATCACAAATAGGAAACATTAAACGATCCCTAAAACGATCATAATATTTAGAAAAAGAATTTTCTTTTTTAATTATTAAACCGGCTTCCTGTATGTCTTTTTCTAAGAATTTTTTTTTTTTTAAAAACAAAAACAAATCATTCCAAGAATCTTTACTATAACCAATCTTCCAATATGAAATAGTATCTTTATCCAAACCCCTTTCTTTTAAATAGTTAATTACTATTTTATCTTTAGAATTAAGTAAATTATAAAAATAAAAATTTCTAGTTTCCTCTAAAATATCAAAAATAATACCTTTCTTTGATAATTTTTCATTAGATTGCTTATAACCAACCTTTAATGTTATACCTGCCTTTTTAGCTAATATTTTTAAAGCTTCTACAAATTCTATCGCTTCTATTTCCATTAAAAATGAAAATATATCCCCTCCTTTAGCACATCCAAAACAATGCCAAATTTGCTTTTCTTGATTAACTACAAATGATGGAGTATTTTCTTTGTGAAAAGGACAAAGTGCCTTAAAATTAGCACCAACCTGCTTTAGTGAAATATACTCACTTAAAACATCAACTATATCCAGACGAGATTTTATTTCCTCTGTATTTTGCATAAAAATATTTTTTTGCTCGGAGGCAGGGATTCGAACCCCGATAAATAGGACCAGAACCTATTGTCCTACCATTAGACGACCTCCGAATAATAGTAACTTACAAGATAATATCCAAATATTATATTTCTTTTTTTATTTGATCCAAAACTTTTTCTGTAGCCTCCTCTCCTGATTGAATAAATTTTTTAATATTATAAAATTTAAAACTATCAATAGAGCTTCTAATCTTTGGTTTTATTAAAATAGTTTTATCCGCTATTTTTTCCATTTTAAACTTCAAAACCTGAAAACGAACAATATCAAAAGTTCTAGATAAAGTTGTCATCATCTTTGGATTACTTACATATTTTTTCTTTCTCTGACTAACAAAGTCAACTCCTATTATTAGATCAGCTCCCATAGAATCTGCAACGTCTATTGGTGTTGGATTTGTAACACCTCCATCAATAAAATATCTACCATTTATTTCTACTGGCGGAAAAATTCCTGGCACACTAACACTTGCCTGAATAGCTTTGACTAGATCACCATCAGAAAGTGCAACTTCATCTCCATTTTCCAAATCAGTAACCATAATTTTAAAAGGAATTTTTAGATCTTTAAAAGTATAATTTTTAACTAAACGAAAAATATGCTTATAAACTTTTTCTCCTTTTAAAATAGAATTTTTCATAGAAAAATCCACAAGCCCTTTAATTACTTTTCTTTTTTTCTCAAAATCTTTAAATTCTTTTTCTAAATCAGATAAACAAAAACCTAAAGCATAACAAGCTCCAATAAAAGATCCCATACTGCAACCAACCAAATAATCAATCTTTATTCCCTCTCTTTCTAGGACCTTTAAAACTCCAACATGAGCAATACCTCTTGCTCCTCCGCTACCTAAAACTAAACCAACTTTTTTTCTTTTTTTCATTACTTATCTTAAAATAAATTATTTTATTACTTCCCCACCAAAAACATCTAAAACATCATTTACATTTTTTGAATCCTCTTTTACATCTTCAAATTTTTTATTATCTTTAATATCTTTCTGATCACCAGAATCTGGTTCTAAATTTAATGACTCATCAAGTTCTATAAGCAATCTAAGATCTGCATTGTAGATTTCTTTCAATTCCTTGTGAATTAAAGTTTGAATATTAGAACTAGAAACTCTATCTTTGTGAAATTTATACTTAAATGTAAGAATCAATACATCATCATCTAATTTAATTTTAGAATTATTTAATATAAAAAATAAAGATGTGTTTTGTGATTTTATTTTTTCTAAAAAAATATTCCATTTACTTTTTAATAATTCAAAATCAAAATTATTTTTTCTAGAAGAATTTTTTGTTTTACTATGCTTTGTTTCATTTTCATCTATCACAGCTTTGGATTTGTCTATATTTTCTGTTTTTTTTTTATCTAAAACAATATCTTGTTCCAACCTTTTTATAGATATAGTTTCTTCCTTTCCAGTATAAAAATCTTGACAAAATTCTAATACCAAAATTTCCAAAGGCATTTGAATAATAAAATTATCCTTAAACTCAAATCTAATTTTATTTAATTTTTCTAATAAAAAAATAATTCTTTTTAAATCAAATTTATCAATAATAGAATTAACCTCTAATTCAATATCTTTATTTAAATTTAAACCAATTGCAAGATCTAAGGAATTATCAATTTTACTAAGCATGATTTTTCTCAAAACTTCAATTAATTCTTCAGTAAAATTTTTCAGATCAACTCCTTGATCAACTAGATTATTTATAATACGAATTAGACTAGAAACATCTTTTTTTATTAAAGCATTCAAGAAATTTACAATTTCACGAAAATCACTTCTAGGAATAATCAACTTTGCTTCCTGAGCAGTGATATTTTTGACTCCCAATGACATTACTTGTCCCAAAATACTTTCTGCATCCCTCATATGTCCTTCGGATTTTCTAGCAATCTCCTGTAAAACATCTTTTGAAATATTAATATTTTCTGCTTTTGCAATATCTTCTAATTTAGAAACTATATCACTAATACTAAGTCTCTTAAAATCAAATCTTTCACAACGAGAAATTATAGTCTCGGGTAATTTATGAATTTCAGTTGTACACAATATAAATAATACATGAGATGGCGGCTCTTCCATAACTTTCAAAAGAGCATTAAAAGAAGAAATAGAAAGCATATGTACTTCATCAATAATAAATACTTTGAATTTTGCTCTAGTTGGAGAAATTTTTGAAGCATCAATAATATTCATACGAACATTATCAACGCCAGTGTTGGAAGCAGCATCAATCTCAATAATATCTACTAAAGAATTATTCTTTATTTCTTTACATGAAAAACATTCTTCACATGCATCAATTTCTTTGTCTTTTCTATTCTCACAATTAATAATTTTAGATAAAAGACGGGCTATAGTAGTCTTACCTGTGCCTCTTGGTCCACAAAAAAGATAAGCATGAGCCAAATCAGAATTAAAAATTTCATTTTTCAAAATTACCTTTATATGATTTTGCCCAAATACTTCAGAAAAATTTTTAGGTCTATATTTTCTATACAATGTACTAGACATCCTATTTATTTATGTTCTCAATGGCAGCCCACTTACTAATATTATATTTAGGAATTAAAATTACAACCTCATCACCAACTTTTCCTCTAAAATAAGTAACTCCTGCTTTAATAACTTTCCATTTTTTTCTATCGCTAACAACAACATATGAACCATCAGTTGATTTTTCCAAAGTACCTACAATCCTTTTTCTTTCAACTGGTTTAATCTGTTTATAACGAAAAACACCTGTTTTTGTAATCGTTAATTTTAGGGAATCTCCTTCAACTAGTTTTGACTTTGAAATATAATTAGCTGGAATGGTGTATTCTTTACCATCTTCATCAATCATTTTCTCTCCATCAAATATACCTTCGACAATTTTTGAAGAATCAACCAGTTCTTTATCTTCTTCTTCAACTGATCTATTATTATCAACTCTGATCTCATTTTGATTTGATTCAGAACTAATTAAATCTTCTAATTTTTTTGTATTTTCTTTAATATTTTTCAATAAACTATTAACTAAAAACAACTTGGAAGAAGATATTTCTTCTTGAGAATTTTTTAGTATATTCTCTTCTGAAGTTTTATTAATTTTTTCTTCTTTATTTTTATCATCTTGCACATTAATATTACGCTGATCTAACTCTAAAGAAACTTCTTGCTGAACATCATCATTTGACTTAGAATCTAATACATTTTCTTTCCTTTCTTCTATGTAACTATCTATATCATCAACATCTTCCAATTCAATCCCTTGATCAAAATCATCATCATCCAATTCTAAATCAAAATCATCCTCTTTTAAATCTTTTTCAGAATTATCAAAATTATAATCCAAATTATTTTTTTTATTTGATTTTTTAATTTGATTATCTGATTCGGATTTTTTGTCTTTTAAGCTTGCAATATTTTTTTTATATTCATTACTATCATGAATTTTTAATTCATTTTCTAATTTTTCAATCTCTTTAGAAAGTTTAATTTCTGCTTCTTTATCACTAGAATTATCTAAATCACCTTTAAAATTTTCTTCATTATTATTTGAAACAGAAAAATTATCATTTGTTTTTTCTAAATCATCTTCTTTATTAAACCTTGCAAAATCAATTTTTTTTTCTCCTGACAAAACATCATTCTGGGAATTTGCTAAATTCTCTTTGATCTTATTGTCCAATCTTTTGTCATAAAAATTTTCAGTAAAATCATCAAAATCTAAACTTTCATGAAGATCTGTATCAACGTTTTTGTTTTCCTCATCTAACAAATTTTGATCTGATTTTTTTTTAAAATCACTATGATCATCATAAAAAGAAGATAATACTTTGTTTTCCTTTTCATTGTCCTTGTCTGGTAAATTTTGATTTAATGCACTCGGATCAAATGACATAGAATTATCAATCTTACTATCAGATTTTTTTTTGACATCAGTAGTTTTTTTTACATTATTTTTATTTTTGTTTTTTTTAAAAAAATTCATATTTTTATTTTTTAAACTCCATTTTTAAAAATCAAATTTTTTTTAAATTCACCACATCATATATGATTTCAATTCCTATATTATACAGTGAATTTATTTTATATATTTTTGTTTATTAACTAAATGTTCTCTATATGTTTTTGAAAAAATAGTCTTTTTATCTCCACTACTTGATAAGAAAAAATTAAAATCACTAGGTGTTGGATTAATAGCAGCTTCAATAGCTTTTATGCCTGGATTTGAAATAGGACCCACAGGTAATCCAAAATTCTGATAAGTATTATATGGAGAATCAATTTTTGTATCTTCTACTGTGTATTGAGCCTTATTAATTCCCAGAACATAAGCCAAAGTAGCACAAGATTCTAATTTTTGTTTATTTGATATCCTATTCCAAAAAATACCTGAAACCATTTTCATGTCATTCTCATTATTAACTTCTTTTTGAATAAGTGCAGCCATATTAATTATTTCAAAAATACTTTTTTCCTTTTGATCAATAGAGGTTTTATAATTTTCAATTTTTTTTTCAAAATTTAAAAGCATTTTTCTTATAATACTATCAACTGATGCTCCTTCAAATATTAAATAAGTATCGGGAAACAAAAAACCTTCTAAACTTTTCTGTTTATCAACGTTTTTCAAAAATTTAAATTCCTCTGAAAAATTTTTTATTAAAGCATTTTTAATAAACTCTCCTTTTTTTAAAATATTTTTATTACTCAAATAATTATCAATATCCTTTATAGTCCATCCTTCAATAATTTGAATTTTCAATTCTCTTCTAATTACCTGGCCTTTCTCCAATATTTCAATTATCTCTTTTCCACTTAAATTTTCTCTCAATACATACTCACCTGCCTGAATTTTGTTTTTATTATTCTTCTTTAGATAAAATTTCAAAAAAAACCGTGATCTAATTAAATTTTTTCCTTCCAATTTTAAAAGAATTTCATCAACATTATCTCCCTTCTCTATGACTAAAATTTTTTCTTCAGACAAATTTGAAACTGGATTATTAATAGCTTTCGTATACTGGAAATAAAAGACAAAAGAAAAAACTATAAATAAAATTACTAATTTAAATATTATTTTAAACATCTTCTTTATAAGAATTGAGTTAAACCTTCTTTTTTAATTTCTTTTATAACATCTGTTATCCTTACAACTTCGTCTTTTGGAACAACTATTAAAGCATCGTCAGTATTTACAATAACCATTTCTTTTTGTCCTATGGCTACCAATAATTTTTCTTTTTCTAAATTATAAATTAAACTATCCGAAACATTAAGAGTCTTCACCAAACCATGAGTTACATTGTCTTGCGAATTTTTTTCCAAAGCTTCCTTAAGAGCATATAAGGTGCCAGGATCTGACCAACCCATATTAGTTTTAATAACAACCGCGGAACTAAGATTAACTCTTTCTATAATAGCCTCATCAAAGCTAAGATTTGGACAAGATTCATAATCATTATCTCTTACTTTATCATAAATCTCCCTACAAATAGATCTATATTGTTCTTCTAAAAATTCTACAGAACTAATAAAATAACCAGGATTCCAAAAATAATCACCCGAACGATACATTTCATCACAATCTTCAACTGCTGGTTTATATTTCCATTCTAGAAATTTATAATAATCTCTACCTTGAATCTCACCAAGCTTTTTACCAATCTTTATCCATCCCAAATTATTATTAGCAAAACGTGGTCTCTCACCTAAAAAGACAAATCTTTGTAAATTTTCCAAAATTAACTCCTTAGCAATTTCTAATGCTCCTATAAATTCTTCCCTTCTTGTCATTAAATGGTCAGCCCAAAGAAGAGCTATTGGACCATCATACTTTCTTTTTTTCATCTCCAAAACAGAATAACAAACAGCTGGCCCCAAATCACGACGAGATGGTTCAATCAATATATTTTTTAACGGAATATCAACTTGTTTACTAATTATATCCTTGTACTTCACATTAGTTTGTATATATATATCATCTAAGGAAAACTTTAAAGACAATCTTTCAACTGCTAATTGTATAGTAGATTTATTATTAAAAATTTTGTCAAACTGCTTAGGAGAATTTTCTCTAGAAAGTGGCCATAATCTTGTCCCTATTCCGCCAGCAAAGATAATTAATTTCATAATTTTTACAAAAAAGATTATAAACTATATAGAAAAATTTTAACAAAAGGGAAAAATAAGAGCAACTTACACATATAAAAAATAAGAGTTAATTTTATCTAATTAGAAAAATTTATGCTAAAACTGCAATTAAAACTTTAAAAGAAATAATCAACGAAAAAAATTATAATTAAAATCATATAAGACTAATTTTTGATAGCTTTTTCATCAAAATACCACTTAAAAAAATCTTTCGCGATTGGAACTGCAACACTACTACCTTCACCTCCTTCTTCTATCAAAATTGTAAAAACAATTTCAGCATTTTCGTAAGGTGCAAAACCAGTAAACCAAGCATGGTTTTCTTTAGTTGAAGACCATTGTGCCGTTCCTGTCTTGCCAGCCACATCAACCTTTAAATCATTCAATAATTTAGCACTACCAGACACAACTGCTTTTCTCATCCCAATTGAAGCTACTTCTATATTATCTTTACTTGAAAAATTTTTTCTAATAGCTATTGGTTTAATCTTGCGAATAATTTTATCATTCTGAGAATTTTGAATTTGGGTTACTAAATGTGGTCTATACAAAACACCTTTATTTGCTATCAATGATGTTAAATTCGAAATCTGTAGAGGTGTTACAAGTAAATCACCTTGACCAATAGAAAGATGATATGTATCACCTATATACCATCTTTCTTTTTTTGTTTTTTCTTTCCACTTCTTACTTGGCAAAAATCCTAAAGATTCTCCTGGTAAATCAATACCACTCTGAGAACCAAAACCAAAATCAGCAAGATAATTAATAATTTTCTCTACACCTAAACCAGAAAAATTATCATATCCACCACCTATGTAATAAAAAAAAGTATTTACTGATTCAGCAATTGCATCACTAGCATTTACTAAACCATGTCCACCACTCAACCAATCTGGAAAAAACCATTGACTTATACGAATACCTCCGTTACTTCTAATTCTAGTTTTTGATGTTATAATACCATCCTCTAATGCCGCAATTACCATTGCTGGTTTAATAGTAGATCCAGAGGGATATTCACCACTAATAGATCTATTAAAAAGTGGTTTAAATGGGTCATTGATTAATTTTTGATATTCTTCATGACTAACTCCTTTAGAAAAAATATTATTATCAAAAGAAGGCCAACTAAACAATGCAAATATAGCTCCTGAATTTGGATCTGATATAATCACTGATATTTTCTTTCTTTCCTTAATTTCCTCTTTTAAATGTCTATTAATTAATTTTTCTAATTCTTCTTGAATATGAATATCAATAGATAATATTAAATTATGACCATCAATAGGCTTTTCAATATTAATTATTTTTCTCTCTTTACCAATAGCATCAACTTCTATATGCTTGCGTCCGTTAATTCCTTTTAACTCATTTTCAAAAAAATTTTCAATACCAGTCTTACCAATATAATCAATTAATAAATACTCTTCACCATATTTTTTTAAATCTTTTTCACTAATTTTGCCCATATACCCCAAAATATGAGAAAGAGATAAAATTTTTTCTTCAGAATTTTTAATAGACTTGTTTAAATACTCCCTTCTAGTTTTATTTATCAAAAAAACTCCTGGCATACTATCACTTTCTATATAAAGCTCCATTGCTTTTTCATACACAATATTATCCTTTATAAAAATAGGAGAATAGGCATTAAAAGAATTAAGATTTATTTTTTCAAGCTTTTTTTTGATTTTTTCATAAAATTCTTTTCCTAAAATATCAGATATCTTCACAATTATTCTTTCTCTTGCTACTTTGTCTGTTGGTAAATCAATTGGAACTAAATAAAGTAAAAAGTTTGCG
>Ga0272440_1000998_pt1 | contig 23607 bp, 18 predicted proteins | sample SSMMMBAug17_FD_192440 | JGI IMG/M metagenome (GOLD analysis project Ga0272440, IMG submission 192440) | Marine sediment archaeal communities from Little Sippewissett salt marsh, Falmouth, MA, United States - SSM-MMB-Aug17 | ecosystem: Environmental > Aquatic > Marine > Wetlands > Sediment ...
TTCCTTAGGAATGTTCATCTATAGTGATACAGTTACAATCCTTCTCGTAGCGGCACTTTGATAAAATGGATTCTATTATCTTTTTCTGAAATAATGAATACGTTAAGATCGTTTATTTTGGATTGAAAAGAAGGGGCTGCAAAAAACAAAAATGCGCCTTCATATGCATTGTTTTTATACGCTTTTGTTACAGAAATAACTGTATCATTTGAAACTAACGCTAAATTTAAGGTGTTGAAATTTTGTGGCGATGTTGCATATATATTGCCTGAAACAGGAATTGGAGACAATGGTGTTTTTGTATTTGACTCTATTTGTGAACGTATTTGATTATTTATTTCAATAGACATGGGGGGTGTATCGTTTTTGATAAAGGCTTTATTTACAGAATGTCCTATTAAATCTGAATGTCTGTCAAAGTTATACAATAATTCACTGTTACCAGATCCAAAAAGTTCGACTTTTTTATTGACGATTGATTGTAAATGGCCAAGGAAATTTTTTTCATATTGAAGCTTAGAGGTTTTTTCCATTCTATTCTGTTTAAAACAGACTTTTTCAGGACGTTCTGGTCTATGAAAATCAATTGCTGAATGACCATTAATTTTCCAGGGAATATCAAGCTCTAAAACGTCTAGCACTGTGGGAAAAATATCTATTGTTTCAATATTCTTATCTATTATTGCTTTTTTCTTTTGGTGAGGTATTTTTATAATAAGCGGCACTGGCATAATTTCATATTTATTTTCAGGCGTAAGTTTTCTTCTGGAATCACCAGGAATGAATGCGACCCCATGATCTGCAGTAATAATAATTAGTGTTTGATCATAAACACCTTCATGTTTAAGCTTTGATATCATTTTTCCAATAAGGGTATCCACATATCCCACCTGAAGTAAATGGCGCTGATAGGCTTGTTGCGTATTCCATAAATTATTTTCCCAAATTTCACCTTTATTAACACCAGGTACGCCAAATAAGCCCTCCACTTTTAGACCATATCTCTGACCGGATGGAACATAAGACCAGGGGATATGAGGTAACAATACATGTAAGAATGAAAACTGGGGGGTGTCTGTTTTTTTTATATTATTCATAAATTTATGAAAAGTAAGTGTTCGTTCCTCCCATAGTCTCTCCAAACCATTTCTTTCAGTTATTTCAGTTGTTTCTGGTTTAATGAAATTTTTCCAATCATGTGTGATTTTTGGTAATGATTTGGCGAACTCTGATGGAAGCAGAATGTGTAAATAAATTACTGACAGATCTGAAAACAGTAATTTGAGACGCTGACCTAAATTCTCTTGTATGGCTGATAGATGTTGCGGACAAAATCGGCTGTAAGTTTCATAAACATTGAAATCATGAGATTCAGACAGCGCTGTGAATATACTATTTGTTTGATTATTAATGTGATCAGGATATCGACCGGTTAAAATGGCTGGGACAGCGCCTTTAAGTGTATCATCAGATACAGTTGTTGCGTTTCGAAACCAATATGAATGTTCAGCAAGGTTCGCAATATTGGGATAACGTTCTTTATCAATTTCCATTGTTTTATCCATAAGGGATGTGACAGGAAATTCATCACAAATTAATAGCAGAACGTTAACATTCTTTGTTTTGGTGTTAAAGGCGGGCGCCTGTGTATTTTTATCAAAAATAACACCTGCACTGATTAGCTGCCATAAAAAATTTCCACACAACAATATTATAACCGGAGTCATGAATGTTAAAAAACGTCGTAAAAACGATTTGTTATGCAACAAATATGAAAGAATGATGCCGATTACAATTGCCTGGCCAATGAGTATGTATGCATTATACAAAAATCCTGCATATATTTTTATTATGGGCAACAGATAAATTATTATGAGCGATGTAACAATAAAAAGGTGGGCGATGTGATAATGTTTTTTATTGGTTCGACAGATTATGGATTCAACAAAAATGATGCACAAAGGGAATAAAAAACTAAAACAAAACACGAGAATCAATATATCAATGAGTTGAGAATTATGCGCAGTAAAAAATTGATTGTATTGCTCAAGAAGATTATATACCGGTTGCGGTATTGCCAGATTGAACAGTATAAAAATGTGTGAAGCCTCTGTCAGGGTTACATTCTGCTTTTTTAGCATTCTTTATTGTTTTCTTTCTTTTTCATAAGATATATTAATCTTTCTGAATTTTTTATTGGAAGAATCTTTAAAAATTCAAAATATTTTAAGAAGCTTTTTTCAAAAAACGCTTGAGTATAGTTCTGGAAAATATCTTCCCTGGTGCTTAAAAGTTTTTGAATTTGAGGATCATTTTTGGGTATAAATTCAATAATAAGCCATAAACAAATTTTGGAAAAAAAACTGGCCAATTTACAAAATGGAACATTATTTGATATTGTGAGATGATGAATGATTGCCAATGCAAGAACTGTATCAACAGGCCCCCTGTTTAATAAAGATTTACGTTCAGAATGCGCCCATCCGATATCAGGGCTTGGATTGCTGAGATCCATGATTAATGGTAATATATTTGTTTCTTTTGTGTCTCTGACTTCAAGATAGTTTTTTTCAACACAGGCCGGATCCATATCAAAAGATATTGTTAATATGCCCTTCTCAGAAACAATTCTGCTAAAAACCCCTCTATTTGTACCAAGATCCCATACACATTTAGGTTGTATTTTATTGATTGCATCAGAAACGATACGCTGCTTATGCTCAAAAGAATCCTTTGCATAGTTCATACTTGAGTAATAATTGTCCCATTCTGTTTTTGGAGGAATCCATTTGATTTTGTTGATAATTGTTTCTAAATTATCAATGATTCCTAAAACGCCTGTATGAGGCATTTTGTACGTTTTATGATTTGTTTGTTTCCCTGCAAAATATTTCTGTGATTTAGAGTGGGAATGAATATGTGTCAGCAGTGATAATGAAAAATATGTTTTGAAAGGCAAGATCTTGCTGGCCATGTCTAAAGGTATGCCATCAATATAGATCCTTAATAATTGATTCAAACGAACATCCTTATAAGCCATTAATGAAAGTGGGGCTAAAAAGTGCTGGCAAAATTGCCTGTAAGCAACCCAGGGATGCCCTTCGCTGTATTTTTCAAATGACAATGTATCAATAAATATGGGGCTGCCATTATAAAATTGAATATTATATGCACTGCAATCTTTTAAAGACATTCCATATTCAATCGCTTTTTTCTGGATCTTGAGCGTCAACAAAGCAGCGTCTTTAAGCTGGCTAAAGCACCATTCATATGGATATGAAATAAATGGAATTTGTTCTGGCTTGATAATTCGAAAAGTCTCTTTTGTAACATTATCTTTAATTTCTTCATGATGAACAAGTAAACGCTTTTTTACCAATAACTTAAACAAACCCGATTGAACAAATTGTGTATAGTTTGACTTGTATGATTGATTAATCTGACGATAAAAAATTCCATCTCTATTAAAAACAAAGCCTGATGGATCTCGAAATGAAGAAGGTTCATGAAGGATCATTTTGGGTATCTTTTTTCATGAATAAATTAGCAAAAAATTCTTTTACACTATGCCAAAAGCTTTTGAGTATAAAAATTGCACCAAATAATGATGCTAAAAAAATTTGAATAAGATAACTGCCTGTACCAGGATCAAGGTATGCAAAGAGATTGATGGGGAAAAAAAGCAGAAATGCATGAATCAATATGTAAATTGTGGCTATTTTTTTGAATACGTTCATATTTTATACTTTAATGTATGTTTGTAATTAAGGAAGACTCGAATACATTGTAATTAGCAATAATTATGCCACTGATCACGGGATTGGAGACCTTAAAGGGCAGATTGTTATCGGTAATCGGTAAAGTCAAATAAGTCAAATAAGTCGGACAAGTCAGACCTGTCCGACTGGCAGCAACCAGGAAACTTATTTTTCAATTGTTCCTAAATCAACGATTTTGTAATAAAATCAAGTGGTAGTTGATAATCATAGCTTGCAATAACTGTATTATCTGATGTTCGTATCATGCGAACAGAAATAAAAACAACATATTTGGAAACTGCATATGTGCCAACCAGGACAGCACTTGCATGATGCTGTTCTCCGATATTTTGCAGTTCTCTGGATAATAAAAATTCGCCCTCATTTTTTTTAATAAAAATCGAATCCTGACGAAGTTTCATTTCCACAACTCTATATCCATGTTGTGCCAGGCGGCCTCGCATTTGTTCTGATACGATTCGTCCTAAAGAGCAGGTTTCTGACAGGTTATTGATATTGACCAGACTGGCAGCAATAACTGCGCCTTCTGAATCAAAATCACGTTGTTTCAAGATATCAGCAAGGACATCAGTCGCTGCATAACTGGTTCTGATAATTTTGGAATAAGGCTCCTGATCTGTCTTTACGCGCTCAAGTTTATTAAAACATCCCACAACTGTAAGCATGAGTATCACACACAAACTCATACCAAAATAAAACTGTTTTTTGAAAAATTTCTGACAGGGCTGCCTATTGTCCGACAACCTGAAATTGTTTTCCCTTGTTTGCTTTTTTAAAAGCATCTGTATCATAATGCCACCCATCTGATTTATTAATATAATAGATATCTGAACGATGAACGATAAACGCATCATTGTGTTTTAAAGCCATTGAGATAATGACCTCTTCGTTGGAAATCCCTCCGGCTGTAGAACTTCGGATTCCATCAGCAATCATTCCAATAGGAAATGCCAGATCCCAAAGATCTTTTGAATCAACGCTTCTGGAAACTGTAATTCCCAATCCAACTGCTGAATAAAGTAATGGCGGACTTTTTAGCTCGCGTTTTGAATGCTGTAAAATTCGTGCCTCATACTCAAGGTGTAAGGCATCATTTTCATATGGAGAAACCGCCACGCCCAATTGAACCAATCGCGATGTAATGAGTGAATGAAAAATTTTACCAAAAGGTGTTTGATCCACTGGTTGAATAAATACAGGCATATGTTTCACTTTACTGTTATTATTTCGTGCAATTTTGATTTGTTCAGCAACATCAGTTGCCAATACATCCCAATGTTGCGCTGCCTGCATTTTTTCTTGCTTTGCAAAGGGGTAAGTTACAGGATAGGGAACCTGTGTACAGGCAGCTATCCATAGTAATAGTCCTAACAAACAACATCGCTTGATCACTGTTTTTTTCATTATGTTCGTCCTCTACTGCTTTTTGGCAATATTTTGAAACAAATTACCAATTTTATCCGCATTACGTTGCAACAGGCCCAATGAGGAGGGTGCCTTTGCTCCTTTGCCATAGAAAAAAATTAAATCCTTACTTTGTTTTGGATGCACAACCTCAGTGGTTTTTGCAAACCATAATGGCGTGATTTCTGTGTCTGATACCATGATAATTTTGGCCTGTTCATCCACACGCGAGGCCATTGTGTCGGATCCTTCAAAATAATATGTTAAATCACCGGAAATAATTATATCGTATTGTTTCATTCGCGCGATATTAATTAAATGATGTTCTGCTAAGTCTGTAATCTCAAGTTCTGTGGTCACACGATTAAAAATGCCTTTGTTACGCAATGACTGCGCAACATACTGCGCTGCAATTTGGCCCATACCTTTTGCATAATCAGGTTCACTAAACGAAAATACCCCCACATGATATTGATGAAAAAAATGATGTACCGGTAATTGCATGTGAGAAGACAATGCCATGTATTTTTCTGGCATACCAACAGGATTTAAAGTGACATGACGTTGATATGTACACCCCGCATAGCTTAACATTATTATTGTACAAAATAAGATTCGAATCCATATTTTCATCTGTTTTTACCTCCGATTTATTAACGATTTTCAAGTTCTATGCCATTTTACAAGCCTTTGACAGTTGTTTCATTGGTGATCTCGTTGGGCAATTTTTTCCTATTTGACTGGCCACGTTCTTATCCAAATTTAGACATATAGATCAACATAACTTCCAAGATGCCCCAAATGAAACAATATTGTACGACAATGCCCATCATACATAGGTTCTTCGTTTTCAAAGGAATCAATACCTCCAAAAGCATTGGACATGGTCTGCTTATGAATTCTTCGATACTGATGATGCTGTCTGTGACGCGCAAATCGATCTTTTGTACGAGAAGGTGTTATCTGTACAGAACGATTTGGAATCGGACTTATGGCGCGTGTTTCAATGAGCATAGTGCCTTAATTTTTGATTTATTTCTGATTGAAAATCTATCATTATATTTTTTAAAGCCTTGTTCCATCCCTGGACCAATGATTGGGTGTTATGTTTGTCTATTACCTCCTGTCTTGCATAATTTTTCTGAAAAATCAACTTATAATTTAGGCCATTATCTTTTATTAAGAAAAACTGCATACAAAGCACAGCAATGGGATTGTTACTATTTGAATAGTCTCCATGCATGGTTGTTACTGCACCTTCCAATATATAGTTTTCCTTAAAATGGCCCGGAGAGCAGGTAACACGCTCAAATAATCCACTTGCTGCCATCCATTTACGAATTAACTCCGCAAGCATGTCATCGGGTGAAATTAAAAATTCATTGTAAAAATCGGTGTCATAGGTGATATTGCTTTTTTTGTAAATAAACCCTTTTCCAGTATAAGGGGGGGACATACGAATTTTTGCAATTCTGAGTATCCCATTTTTGGGTTGTTTATTATCAGGAGTCGTTTGAGAGATTTCTAATAAATAATATCTTTTTTCAGGATAGATGCTTTGTGTATTCAAACACGAAGGAATGGTAATAAGGATTAATATCAAAATTATGTATTTCATAATATGCCCTTTTGATTGACACGTTTTACCGCCCGGGTTTTGAATGGGTGGGTGGGGCGCCAAATAAAAATTGAGATGGATACTTTTTTGCGTTTTCAGTCAACTCTTTTAAATTTTCGGTAATTAAACGAACATTGTCAATTGTTTTTTCAATATCGTCCTGCTGTACAAACAACAGCGAATCCAGCCGCCTGAGCGTTCTTTGTAACTGAATGGAGGATTCAGGTAAATCACTGGAAAACGACCGAATTTTACTTGCAGCTTTATTCAGCTCTTTGGCAGTCTTATTTAAATTGGATAATAATCCAGCAATGGGCTTTTCAGATTTTTCAGCAATCCGACTGGCAGATGACATCATTTGTTGGGTTTCTTTGATAATGCCCTGCAAGTCATCGTTATTTAGAATTGTCTGTAAATGATGATTGGTCTGTCGCAATTCAGACAATAACAAGGTCGCTTCGTGGGTCATATTTTTGAGATGGGCTGTTTCAATTATCTGGCGCATGGTTTTCAGGGTTTCTTCAAACTGTTTTGTAATTCCCACAATATTTATTTTTTTTAGATGTATCATGATACTGCATACCGCATCACTGACTCTTGTGATCACACTTGGGGTTGATGGTACATATGGATAATTCGGTTGCCAATCAATTTGCATGACTGGATGTTGCTTTGGGGGCAAGTAGTCCATTTCCAGATAGGCTGTTCCGGTGATGCCTTTAAATGTCAGGCGAATTCTCAGGCCTTTGTTAATTTCATAGATGAGTTCGCCCTCAAGGAATTCTTCAATGGAAAAAGGGAACTGTTCCACCAGCAGACTGGAACGAACCATGATCAGTCGGGTTTTTGTTTTATATGCTGTGGCAGCCATTGATATGGATTCAACCTTCCCCACATGAACGCCGCGAAATTTGATCGGCGATCCCACTTCAAGCCCCTGCACTGATTCTTCAAAATAGGTTTCAATGATCACCCTTTTTTGAAACAGTTTTCCAGCACCAAAAATAACAATGAGGACTGCAAAAATACAGGTGCCTATAATGACAAAAATACCCGTTTTAAAATAATTGGGAGCGTTCATGATATGGTCTCATCTATATGACGATTAAAAAAATCCCGAACCCAGGGGATTTTGCTGTGTTTTTTTAAGTCTGAGGGGTGACCTTCTGCCACAATTCCCTTTACACGCTTATCCAGCATGATGACCCTGTCAGAAATTTTTTCAATACTTGCAAGCTCATGCGTAACAATTACAAATGTCATATTGAGATCTTGTGATAACTGAAGAATCAGTTGATCCAGACCGGCAGCAGTGATTGGATCAAGGCCAGCAGAAGGTTCATCCAAAAACATAATATTGGGGTCCAGGGCCATTGCTCTGGCAATGGCAGCACGTTTTTGCATGCCGCCACTTATTTCTGATGGATAATACTGTTCATAACCTGTTAATCCCACCAGATCCAGTTTCATTCTTGCAAGATGCTGAATACCAGTGACAGGTATACACGTAAATTCTTCCAATGGCAAGGCAACATTTTCCAATAAGGTCATCGAGCCAAACAATGCGCCGGTTTGATACATTACCCCAAATGATTGGATTATTTTTTTACGATCCTGTTCTTTTGAAGAAACCAGTTCATTGCCATGAATAAAAATGGATCCCTCTGCCGGTTGATATAAGCCAATCAGATGTTTGAGAAGCGTACTCTTTCCACATCCTGATCCGCCCAAAATAATGAATACTTCACCAGAATTGACAACAAAATTGATATGTTTCAATATAATCGTGTTGCCATATCTGGCGGTTAAATCATTGACTTGAATAACAGGAGATTGCATCTTATATAAAATTAGTTAAATTCGATCTTTAAATTTAATACATTCACGAATGTATTCGATGGCCTGTTCTGGTTTATCACTATAATGGATATCACCAAATTGAAAAAAGAATTTTCCGCCCGGCCAGCCCAGCAATACAACTTTTTTATTAATTTTCAAAGTCATTGCAACTTCAGAGACTGTTCCGGTCCCACCTGAACAGGCTATCACATAATGACTTGACATGACATTGATTGCATTTCGGGCAATTCCCATACCTGTAATAATGGGAATGTCAATCCAAGGTGATACATGCTCAGCATGAGAATCTGGTAAAATACCGATTGTCAGTCCACCATTTTCCTTTGCGCCTTTAGCTGAGGCATCCATCACACCGGAATTACGCCCACCATTAAGCAGAATCCAACCCTCTTTAGCAATACATTTGCCAAGGTCATACGCCAGGCGATATTGATTAATATCCGTTTCACCGCCGCCCATGACACCAATAATGGTTTGTTTGGATTCGTTTTGTATTTCTCGTAAAATGGTATCTTTCATTCTTATGTTATCCTCCAAAAACAACCTGTGGTAACCACGTTACCAATACAGGGAATGATATGACAATAAATAATCCGATCAATTGTGCAATTACAAAGGGGAGAATCCCTCTGTAAATATGTCCGGTTGTTATTGATGGCGGGGTTACAGCTTTAAGATAAAAAAGTGAAAAACCAAATGGAGGTGTCATAAACGATGTCTGTAGATTGACTGCAATGAGAATACAAAACCATACTGGATCAAAACCAAATTCAATCATTATTGGCGCTAAAACCGGAACATGTATAAATGTTATTTCTATAAAGTCCAGAAAAAAACCAATCACAAAAATCAAACCCATGACAATAAATAAAACAAACCATTTTCCGTGAGTTTCAGCAATCGTGCCCAAAAATTCCCGCACCAGCTCGTCACCACCCATCCCACGAAAAACCAGTCCAAATGCTGCTGCACCAACCAGGATAATAAAGACCATGCATGTTAATTCCATCGTTGCATGCATAACCTCATTTAGAATTCTATAACTAAACCGCCTGTTGATGATTGTCAAAAAAGTGGCACCCACTGCACCTACAGCCGCAGCTTCTGTAGGAGATGCAATGCCAGCAAATATAGAACCTAAAACCGCGACCATCAGAAATAAAGGAGGAAACAAAGCACGCATCACGCGCTTGAGCAAAATGATTCCAGATAATGCATCTCTTTCTTGTTTTGGAATCGCTGGTGCCCACTGAGGTCTGACAAATGAGATTGTCATTATATAGACAATATATAATCCCACCAGCACCAATCCTGGAAATACAGCACCCATAAAAAGGTCTCCAACAGGAACGCCCACAATATCTCCAATTAATACCAAAACAATGCTGGGTGGAATAATCTGCCCTAAAGTTCCTGATGCAGAAACTGTACCGGTTGCCAATTCATTTTGATATCCGCGTTTCATCATGGTGGGTACTGCCAGCAAGCCCATTGTGACTACAGTTGCGCCTACAATTCCTGTTGATGCGCCCATCAAGGCCCCAACCACTACAACAGAGACTGCCAATCCGCCTCTGATTCGACCAAATAAAATACCCATTGTGTCCAATAATTCTTCAGCCAATCCAGAACGTTCAAGCATAACCCCCATAAATACAAACAGCGGTACAGCCAGTAAGGTCACATTGGTCATCACACCCCATATCCGCAGCGGAAGTAAATTAAAAAAATTCCATCCAAAACCAATCAGGCCAAAACATAAGGCAGTTCCCATTAAGGTAAAAGTCACTGGAAATCCTGCCATAAGTAAAATTGTCAACGCCAAAAACATCCAGGCCGGTAAAAAATCCATAAACATTTTTATTGTTCCTTTTCCATTGGAATATTCAAAAGAATCATCAGATTTTTTAAAAACATTGAAATACCCTGCAATCCAATCAATGTAAAACCAATGGGAATTGCAGACTTGATAATAAACCGACAGGGAATTCCCCCCGGATCAGGCGAACCTTCCAGAATACAATAGGAATTCTTTACAAAAGGGATGCCTGTTTGAATAATCATATAGCAGCCAGGAAACAAGAATAAAATCGTACCAATAATATTGATCCAGGCGCGGGCTTTAGGTGATAATCTTTGATAGACAATATCCACGCGAACATGACCATCTTTCAGAAGTGTATAGCCCGCACCCATAAGAAAAATAAAAGCAAATAAATGCCATTCCATTTCCTGAACAAAAACATAGCTGGTTTTAAAAAGATATCGCATGACAACATCAGTAAAAACAGTCATTACCAATAATAATGTTACCCAGGAAACGCTTTTGCCTATAAAGGTATTTAATGTGTCAATACTATAAACAATTGATTTTATAATTTTTATCATGATGGCCTTTTTGTTTATGCTTTGGAATATACTAAAAACTTAGATTAACAAATTATTGAGAAAAAATCGAGATTATTTACAAATACGCAATCGTATCAGCCACGCCAATATGTTTTTCCTTGCACAGTTTTTTGGCTTGAACACTAAATCCTCCCACAGACAAAAAAGCGGGTAGGATTTTTTTATTTTTATTCAGTTTGGAATATAGGGTTACTTTCTCTAAAAAATCACGAATAACCTGTACACCGACCTTTGTTTTCCATCGTTTGACTTCAATAAGCACAACACGTTTGCAATCTGATTCTGCGATAATATCGATTTCCAATTGTTTGCCATCCGAACGTTGAAATTGAACGCGCATGCTGACATCAATAATGTTTAATGGTTTGCGATCTTTTACACCAGAAAAATAAACAGATAATGGAAATCGTTTTCGGGTACGAATATCGGTCGCCAGTTGATATTCAGCAAATTTACCAATCAAATGATTCAATCTGCCCTGTAAAGAATTTTTTTCATGTGACAGCGTATCGATTTGTTTTTGAAAATCGCTTTTTAAATCGGGTTGATACTGTTTAATTTCTTTTTCAAAGCGATGTCGTAGAACCAGATATAATGTACCATCAGATAATCCTTTATAGTCAATATCAGAGCCCCCTTCTTCAATAAGGTCGGCGTCAAGCATTTGTTCAAGTTTTTCGTGAATTTCTTTAGGAGGGAGATCAATATTTAGTTTGTTTTTCAACTCATCAGGCGTCCAGATTCGATCATTATGTTTGCAAAGATGCAATAAAATATCTTTTGCGTATTTATCATTAATTTTGGCAACTGTTTTGTTGATATATTCAGCCCATGTAGCAGACATTCTGGAATGGCGTCCGGTCAGTTCTTGGTGGACTGTGTCGATAACACCCGATTCAGTCATGAGCGCAAGTTTTTTGCTGCTTTTAATGACACAATAGATAAAAAAAGGATCCGAACAACATAACGCATTAATTTGTTCAGCAGTTTGATTTGTGATGGGTTTTTGGTAAACTTCAGCATATTTGTACACGGCACGTAAGCCTTCATCTGTTGTCAGGTATGGAGAAATAAAAAATTTGTCCAGACGACCTGCTTCCAGATATTCGGCCATAATTCTGATAATCCAGCTTACATAAGAGCCACTCACCAGCATGGGAGCATATTTTGATTCGACCAGCTTGTGAAAACTTCCAGGCATTGATTTATCAGGATTTGTACATTCTTTATCATGAAAAATATGTTCGCTGAAATATTGAAATTCGTCAATAATAACCAGTATTCTTTGATCATACAAGGTTGCATAGCGATGTGGTGCTGAGCAGGCGATGTCCCATATTGGACTGGATCTATTTTCTTTTTTGAATTGCAGCAGCAGATCAACATCTTTCTCTAAAAGCTCAATTGAATGTGTCACACCATATTCCCTTATTTCTTCAAAAGATAAAAGTTTTTTGACAATATGCGGATTTCTTTCAAAAAATGAAATATAATGAGTTGCAAAGGTTTGAAAATAATGGAGTGCAAATTCTTGTATCCAATAATCTTTGTCATTCATAGATATATAAAAAGGAATGACTCCCAATTGATTATTAGACCAGAGTTGATTGAATATACGTTCTAAAATGGCGGTTTTACCACTTTTGCGTCTGGCCAAAATCACAGTTGAGATGGATAAACGTTTGGGGATAAATTCCAGCCATTCGTTTAATCGTTCAAATTCTTCGTGTCGTCCGACAAATAAGTCTGGATTTCCGATTGTTTCAGGTAATGGGTAAAGCATGATACCTCCTTACAAATACGCAATCGTATCAGCCACGCCAATATGTTTTTCCTTGCACAGTTTTTTGGCTTGAACACTAAATCCTCCCACAGACAAAAAAGCGGGTAGGATTTTTTTATTTTTATTCAGTTTGGAATATAGGGTTACTTTCTCTAAAAAATCACGAATAACCTGTACACCGACCTTTGTTTTCCATCGTTTGACTTCAATAAGCACAACACGTTTGCAATCTGATTCTGCGATAATATCGATTTCCAATTGTTTGCCATCCGAACGTTGAAATTGAACGCGCATGCTGACATCAATAATGTTTAATGGTTTGCGATCTTTTACACCAGAAAAATAAACAGATAATGGAAATCGTTTTCGGGTACGAATATCGGTCGCCAGTTGATATTCAGCAAATTTACCAATCAAATGATTCAATCTGCCCTGTAAAGAATTTTTTTCATGTGACAGCGTATCGATTTGTTTTTGAAAATCGCTTTTTAAATCGGGTTGATACTGTTTAATTTCTTTTTCAAAGCGATGTCGTAGAACCAGATATAATGTACCATCAGATAATCCTTTATAGTCAATATCAGAGCCCCCTTCTTCAATAAGGTCGGCGTCAAGCATTTGTTCAAGTTTTTCGTGAATTTCTTTAGGAGGGAGATCAATATTTAGTTTGTTTTTCAACTCATCAGGCGTCCAGATTCGATCATTATGTTTGCAAAGATGCAATAAAATATCTTTTGCGTATTTATCATTAATTTTGGCAACTGTTTTGTTGATATATTCAGCCCATGTAGCAGACATTCTGGAATGGCGTCCGGTCAGTTCTTGGTGGACTGTGTCGATAACACCCGATTCAGTCATGAGCGCAAGTTTTTTGCTGCTTTTAATGACACAATAGATAAAAAAAGGATCCGAACAACATAACGCATTAATTTGTTCAGCAGTTTGATTTGTGATGGGTTTTTGGTAAACTTCAGCATATTTGTACACGGCACGTAAGCCTTCATCTGTTGTCAGGTATGGAGAAATAAAAAATTTGTCCAGACGACCTGCTTCCAGATATTCGGCCATAATTCTGATAATCCAGCTTACATAAGAGCCACTCACCAGCATGGGAGCATATTTTGATTCGACCAGCTTGTGAAAACTTCCAGGCATTGATTTATCAGGATTTGTACATTCTTTATCATGAAAAATATGTTCGCTGAAATATTGAAATTCGTCAATAATAACCAGTATTCTTTGATCATACAAGGTTGCATAGCGATGTGGTGCTGAGCAGGCGATGTCCCATATTGGACTGGATCTATTTTCTTTTTTGAATTGCAGCAGCAGATCAACATCTTTCTCTAAAAGCTCAATTGAATGTGTCACACCATATTCCCTTATTTCTTCAAAAGATAAAAGTTTTTTGACAATATGCGGATTTCTTTCAAAAAATGAAATATAATGAGTTGCAAAGGTTTGAAAATAATGGAGTGCAAATTCTTGTATCCAATAATCTTTGTCATTCATAGATATATAAAAAGGAATGACTCCCAATTGATTATTAGACCAGAGTTGATTGAATATACGTTCTAAAATGGCGGTTTTACCACTTTTGCGTCTGGCCAAAATCACAGTTGAGATGGATAAACGTTTGGGGATAAATTCCAGCCATTCGTTTAATCGTTCAAATTCTTCGTGTCGTCCGACAAATAAGTCTGGATTTCCGATTGTTTCAGGTAATGGGTAAAGCATGATACCTCCTTATTGTGGTATGATTCATTTTTGATTATAACGAATTATTGTGGAAAGAATCCCCCTCAGCCAGTTTTCTTAACATAAGGATGACATCTTTTAAGTCCAATCGATGATCAAGATGAACATCTCCCGGTAATGTATTGAAAGTATATGCATGCGCGCCAATATCCCATGTATTACGTTCTGAGCCTTTAATATCTTTGGATATTGGCAAATATGTGTCTATTAACAAATCTATCCCTGCATCCTTTAGCATAGACGTTGGTTTAAGCCTGAAATCTCTTTGTTCGACATCAATAAATTGGTCTTCAGCACGTAATTCAATCACACCATTTGATAAATGAAAACTGTTATTATTGGCTGTATGATCTGATGATGCATTATGTGTGCTTTGCTCATTGAAATTATTGGCATAATCGTATCCAGATGTGGATTGAAACACTGCATTGTTTTTGATCACTGCACCACCTGAATTTATCCCCTGATTACAATTATATATGGTGTTATGATACACATAGAATTTTGTACTGGCTTTGATGCCATAGCTGCTGAAATCGTAAATAATGTTGTTCCATATGTGGTAGTTGGCATCTGGATCAAAGGATGAAACCCCTTGCGTATTTCCGCCTGTACCTGTGCTCTTGATAATGCAATTAGATACCTGTATGAGATTCAAGTCAGAAGTTATTGTATTGCTGGTAATCCCTCTGGTGCTTTGGAAGCCATCAGGGTTGATACTTAATTGAAGGCCATCAATAATCACATAGTCATCTTGAATATAAATGGGCGCCTGATAATCGCCAGTGGCGGTAATTTCCAATCGGTATGCATTGGAATCCCACACGCCACTATGATGCGATTCACCGGTTGCACGTATTTCAATTCGATGGTCTGCGCTTGTCGTCCAACCATCAATAATGAGCCGATGGGTATCTGGTTCAGGCCATGATCCCTTGATTTCTAAGATTGCATTTTGCTTCAAACAAACTAAATCGCCCTGCGGGCATGTTTTAAAATCAATGCCGCCAAAATCGTGTTCCCAGTCATTTAAAGAAGCATAACACCTTGCCTGTCCAGTACAATCATTTTGAACTGTTGCAACGAAATCGGTCTTATCTTCTTCTGACAAATACGCCATGGCATGGTGCAATCGGATAAAGTACATGGATGTTTCCTTAGACCAGGGATGGTTGTCACCCACTGAATGAATTATATCTGCCATGTAGGTGATGCCATCTCTTCCAAAACTGACTAAATCATTATCGTTATTCATCTTGCCAGCGCGAAGAATTTGAGTAATGATTGGAGCTTTACCTGTGGACCATAGACAGGCATCACTGTTGCCATCGATATCTTCAATATTTGTAATCATGCCGCCAATGCGATTTCCAGAAAAATAAACCCTGTCTCTATTGTTCCAGGATCCAGACCAAGTGCCATCAGCATCCCTTGAGCAACCGCTCTGGCCAAAGCAAAATTGTCGATAATCATCCTTCGAAACAAATGTCATGTATGTATTGGCCAGCCCTTTAAATACGCGAGAAATCGAAATATTATCAGATCCAGGCGTGAGATCACCCCATTCATCATACAAGAGATATAACTGATGCATAAAATATAAAGATACCATCCAATGCTGTGATGTCGTAAAACCTGATTCAATATTTTTTTCATTTGAAAGAAACGTGTACTCCTGACCATGATCATCTTTAAGCAAGGCAAGACTTTGACTGAATGCATGGTTAAACATATGTTTAAAATCATCAAGATAGCTGGGATCAAAACTATGACCTAAAAAATGAAATATGGATGCCATTTGCATGCCCACACGATCTACATATCCTACCCATTCAGAACCACCAGAATTTTGATCATTTAGTTCCTTATATTGCCAGTCCTGGCCGGCTTCTCGTGTGTAAAGCTTTTTCTTTTCTTGCCCTGCGAGTTTGAGGATATCAATAACTTCCATATCGCCAGTCATATAATAGTAATTCATCAGGTTATCAAAGTAAGAATGTGATGAATTAAAATCAGCACGGTATTCAGCATAGCCTGTTGGCGCCCATCCCATATAAGAACTTGAAGGATTATCGGGATCATCAGGTTGAAAAATTTGTGTGTGAAGCATGCGTCGTGCGCCCATAAATGACAGGTCGTATAAATGACAGGGATTTCCTTCCATAATAAACTGATACACCACATTTTTCCAGGCACCATGATAATCGGTCAATGCACCGCCTGAGTAAACTTTGTCCCAGCCTGTACCACTACCGGTTTCACTATATCCATTCAAGCTGGCATAACGAACAAGGCCGCCCCATGTCATCAGTCCTTGAAATTTTTCTTGCTTAAGAAAGGTACGCGTTGTTTGGGTGACTTTTTTGAGTGCTTCATAATAGTCATTCAGTTCAGAAGGTGATGTTTGATCAGGAATGTATGGGGTTTCAAGAAAAACACCTGATTTCACGCAATAAGAATTGGGTGGAAAAGCAAACAGTCGATTGTTCAAAGGTGCATAATTTTCTTTCAAAGCAGTTTCATAAGTAGTTCCTGGAGGTAAGGCTGAAATACCAATGCGTGCCCATGTTCCCTGATAATCTGCAAAAAATTGATTTTCTGCCAAAACATTGACTGTAATTTTGCCATCAGCTTGTGTTTCTATGGATTGGGGTTCAAAATATTGCATGTGATCAATACTCACCGCAATGTCAGTATCCTGTGCATGATTGATCAACATGGCCTGTGTGGCTAAAGGAACAGTCGTGATTTGTTGCCCATGTATCACTTCTGCAACATGTGGATTCTCAAAAACAGTTCTTAATTTCTGGTGAACAGAAGCTGTTTGATCCCCAGACAATGCCCCTTTGAAAAAGGTTGATGCATCAGCATAAACATCAGTAGACAGATATTGATTCATTACAGGCAGATTCAACGATACTCGATCAATGGTAATGGGATCGCCATTATAATATCCACCATTGGAACCTGCCCAATAGAATTTGTGATAGATGATTGCGGTTGATGAACCTGCAAAAAATTCATATCTGATTTTGTATGACAGTGGTTTTGCGCTGGTTGTTCCCACATATTGATTATCATAATCTCCGCTAAGTTTAATAACAAGATAATGATCGTTGCGACGTTCAATAACAACTTCTTTTGGTGGTGTTGCATGCGCCAAATCCTGGCCATGTATTTGTGAACTGCTTCCTGGTTGATCATCCGATGAAAAGAGTGATGCACCATCAACAGAAATGGAGTCAAATAAACTGAGGCGCGCTTTTTGAATAACAAAATCAGCCTTACCGGTATTGATATAAAAACGTTGATCATCTTCAACCATTGATATTGCAGTGTCCGCTATTTTTGGCGCTCCCTTTTTTAAGTAATACATTCTGGTGGCATTTGCATTTATTGATGCTGGAAAATTCACTAAAAGCCATTGAATATTGCAGGAAGTATCATTTTTACCACCTGCCCATCGACTAAGTACTTCAAAACAGGCTGGAATTTTTTCGCCCTGATCATTTTCAATGCATAAATTGGAAATGTCAGTGACTTGATCATTTCTGTCTAAGGGAACACCATTACAAATCATTTCATTGGTACGCGCAATGCCCAATGTTTCTTTGATAACCAGGGGCGTAACGAGTTGCTCTTCTTCAATAACAGCCTCAATATCTAAATAGTTGAGCATGGTATAATTATCATGAATCCCCATTTCCATTGTCAGTTTGTTATCAGTAATGTTAATTTCTTGTGACCTGATAATATAGGGTTGACTGGCTTCATCATCAATAAAAGAGATGCCTTCAATGTCAATTTTATTATGTGAATACGTTCTGTCTTGCCAGCCCACAGAAACAGTCACCATATATCGACCATTGGGTAAATCAAATTCAAAAGTTTTTTGACGCCCCCAGTCATCATACAAAATGCTTTTTTGACGTTCATCCAGGCCATTGCTTAAATATTGGTACATCACATGCTTCATCTCGCCATGCCAGCCATAACCGGCTGTTTCATCGTATAGGTGCCATCCAATTTTCATGTATTCTTTTTGATCAATAATCAAAGGATTATCAAGGGGTTCAGCATCTGGATTTTGAAAATTGATATAATAATTGCCCGGCGCTCCAATGGTTCGCGGATGGATGTTTGGTGGGCTGATATCTGGGATTTCATTGATTTCGTTACCAATTTTCATGCCGATATACCATCTTAGCTGATACATAAATTGATCATTGCGCGTGTAGCTGGTCAGGCCGGAAATCATTTTGTCTGCCTGAGTATCCGCCTCATTTTGTTGGTCCACCAATGGCTGTTTTCCCTGATTCAGCATCAACAGATATTCATAATCCTCAAGACTGTCTCTCATTAGCTCAAAACGAATGGATGGCAACAGGCGATGATTATTGCTGCCATATGCAATGGGTTCATTTGATTCTGATGGTGGATACAGCATAAATAAATCGCCATTATGATTATCAGTCATGGGGTCAGTCCAGGGATTTTTTGACCAATTGTTCAGGGAATAGTAGGCAATGCCGCGAATTCTGTATTTCCATAAAAACCAGCCAGTAAGCTTGCTTTCGATACCTGGATGATCCAGGGTAATGGGATTAAAATAAGGCGGGCGGGTCCCATGTAAAAAATAAATCCAGGTGTCTTCATTGTGATTTTTTGCTCTATCATGGGAAATTTCAGGATTATATTGATTTAACACAGGCAGCCAGATATCAATTTTGGCATCTGAATATTGCGGATGATCAAAAATTTCTGGCTTGGGTTCTTCAGAAAGCATGAGTTTCAGTTCAGGTGCTGCACGTTTAAGTTCCTGAGAATACCAGGCAACAGCATCATAATCGTCCTGATCCTGAGGTTCATTGGCAAAGTAGTAATACGCTTTGTCTAAATAATTATTTTCTTTGAGATATTTTTGAGTGTCAGAAATATACGAAAACCATTTGCGATTATAGTCACTTTCTGTCTGGTTTGAATCATACCAATCACTGGATGTTCTCGGAATATTACAAAAAGTTGATGGTCTTTGATCGGCTGAAGCATCATTATTTTGAAACGTCATGGCCATGAAAGAAGGGAATCCCTGGCCATTATTGAAATGATTGCCATTCAAATATGTATTTGCGGGTATTTCAAAACCCCAAATGCCATGCGGGTCAGACAATTCACCAGTATCACAATTATAATCAATAAATGAAGCGCCCCCTTTACCTGTCAGCCCCCCTGGCCAGAGGGCTGACTTCGGCGTTAACCGATGATCAATAAAAAATTGTTTAATTTTATCGACATACGTCCAGTAGCCATCAGAAACACTATATTGTTCTAAAAAGGCCTGAAACGAAACATTCATCTGTGATTTGACATGGAGTTCGTCTGGAATGGCAAAATTAAAAACATGAAGGACAGCTGGAATACTGATATTGCCAATGGTGACAGTACTCGAATAATTGCCTGATGCTGTAGTTTTAGGAACATACAAGCTAAACCAAAAAGCAATATTTTCATTCGCTGATAAATGAATTGTTGAATGATTTTCAACTGGCCAGAGTGGGTCAGGATAGTCACCAGTACGCCCTAAATTATCTGTTGTCTGACTGATATGCACATATTTAATCTGATAGATTTCACCGGTAATATTATTTCCAAAGTCAGTAAAATGAACAGTTATGTCTTGTTCTGATGATGCTTTCACAACAAGAACAAAAGGTTCAAATTCATTTTTTGCAGCAGCCACATTGATTTGGTCACCACTTTCCGATGGTACCACGTCATCTTTAAATACGCGATGGGATGGTGGGGTTGTCCATACATTAATGTCCGCAGTTGATTGTGTTAAGTGATAAGTGTAAAGATCTGGGGCTGCATTTGACATAGATGTAAATAGAGTACTGCAAAACATAATTGTTATGATTGTTAGATATTTTGAGTGGTTATGCATTATTTATCTCCTTTTTTTGATTCTTGAAATATTTTGATAAATCACCTTAAAAAATACCAAAACTTACATACCCCAGACCATTATTTCACTATCATTCCAATATTCCTTTCGCGTAAAAATTTTGTTTTTCCATGACTAAATCGGTGCGTTTTCTTCCCAAACCATATTCTCTGAAAATATACCCGCCATTGTTAATTCTCCCTCGGGCATAGGGTCATTTTCGGTTTTTGTTTCAGAGAATTCTGATTCTAAAAAAGGGACAAACAATGATTAGCACTTACCACAACAAATGAATAATAGACAAAGCCAATAAAATAATAAAAGCATGTTGTTGGGTTTTGCGAAGCCCTTCAAATCGTGTTAACCGGGTCCCAATCTGCCCGCCCATCATAACACCACTGCACGTAGATAATAATATTGATGAGTGCGCAGGCCACTCATCAAATCCCAGGAAAACACTAGCGATGGTCAGCATCAAATAAAAGACAACCGAAAAAAACATGATCACAATTCCGGTCGCAACAGACTGAGGTGTTGACATTCGCAATTTTTGTTTCATATGCGGAATAAGCCAGTCAGAATTACCAATTGATAAAAGACCTGTAAAAAATGAAGAACAAATGACAACCCATCTGCTTTTCTTCATGACTTTTTTATCTATAGGGCGACGAGATTTATGCTTTTCAATATAAAGAGATTGAAGCATCTGAATTAATAAATAAGAAGCAACTCCTACAAAAACATACAACAAAAGACGTTCGCTTTTCCTTGACATAGCATAGCCTGCCAAATAACCAATGCTGATACCAATGAATGCATATGGTAAAAAAAATCGAATGACATAGAGGTTGGCGATGCCATCTCGTATAAAATTAATGGTTCCAATGCCTTTACCTGCAATCTGTGTAAAAATTGACAATGAAATGGCCTCGGATGGCGGGATTCCAGAAAAGGTGAGCAGTGGCAGCCACAGTACACCGGCGCCAATGCCTGTAAACATAACTAATGTTGCAACGATAATCCCAAAAAAATGCGCAATAAAAAAAATGTGTACCGGTAATAATTGAATATCCAATACGAACCAAATCACTGCAATATATATAATATCCATTGCAATCCAGAAAACGATGTATTCTGTAATTCTTGACAATTTTTTTAGCATTGTGTTTTCCAGTCAAAAAATAATTGAGAAAGCATGTTCAGACCTGAGGTTGAATTATGTTTTTTTTGGGTACTTATTGTGAACCTCATTATTCAGCATTAAATAATTTTGGAATAGAAACATCAACGTAATGATATGAGCTGATAGTTGAATCAAATGCCAACTCCACCATATTCCATTCCATAGATCAGAATATTGAAAAAAGACCTCGGATGTTCCAAATAAAAAGCATACAGACAGAAAAAGCAAAAAATAACGATGACCACTTTGTTGATACAATGTTACCCATCGTGGAATGGTCGTTAAATATAATATTGCTGCCAGATTATTCATGGTAATTGATACAAGTGTAAAACGATTGTTATACAAATGAATAATATTCGGCACACCTTCAGGAAAAAGCACCGCACGAAAACCAACAGATACAGCAATAATGATAAAACCCACTGTCAGCCATCTTTGTTCTATTGCATATCTTTTGATTGTCTCTCGTGGCAGCCATATCAGGGAAAAAAGGATTGCTGCGGACAAATTTGCTGTACTGTTCAAAAATATAAACGATTCACCGGGCATACATACCGCATGGAAAATATCCAGTATTCCTTTACAAATAAAGCCATTGCCAACCAAAAAACAAATATCCGCATCTTCTTCTTTATTATGAAATAATACCACTGCAATCCATATAGCGGATAATCCACCAATGGTTTCAAGTGTTGAATGCAAAGGGAGATGCATCATGTTCAATGTTTCAAGAAGATTTTTTATTGCTTGAAGTATCAGCCATAATACTGAAAAAAAAACAGTCAATAGGGTGTATAAAACCGGTGCTTTAATTTTAGCTTGTATATGTTTGTTATTGTTATTAAAAAGCATTTAAACCTCAGAGAGATGTTTGGTTTTACTATCGTAAGAAATGATTCTTTATATTTTGAGACTTATTTTGAAATGGCGCATCTTGATCAATTTCACGCACATTTTGAATAAAATCATTTAATTTTTTATGATCTTTGATACCTTTTTCTTTCTCTACACCACTTGAAACATCAACTGCAAATGGACGTACTGTCTTAATGGCTGAAACGACATTTTCGGCATTTAGGCCACCTGCAAGAATGATTGGCTGCTGTGCCGCAATATCAATTGCTTTTTTCCAATCAAATGTTTTTCCTGTTCCACCATGAGATGATTTGGAGTATGTATCCAAAAGAATGATAATATTGGGATCATTCATTTTCAAAATGGGCTTATCCGGTTGAACCCGAATGCCTTGAATAATACGAACATTTTTTTTTATCTGATCCATTCCTTCAATATCATTATGAATTTGAACTGTATCCAGACCACAATATTCTTTTATTTCAATCATTTCTTGCTGAGTGTGGTTCACAAAAACGCCAATATATAATCGGTCTGAAGGAAGCTGTGAAATAATTTTTTGGGCGTTTTTGGGGGTAATTTGACGTGGACTTTCAGCAAATACAAAGCCAAGCGCATCTGCCCCTCTGTCAATTGCAGCATGTGCATCGTCAATATTGGTTATTCCGCAAATTTTTATAAATGCCATTCGTTTGTCCTATGATTAATATTTCATATATTTGTTTGGTTTTACTTGTTTTATCTCTAATATTGCTAAACGATTGTGATATAAGTATATTATAACTTAGGCTACAAAAAATTACAAGTTAATAAAACACTTTTATACGTATGATCCCATATTTCAAGTTTATAAACCGATTTGGCAAAGCATCGCATCGGAATCAACGGATAGGTCTATAAGTGTATACATTTTTTTTCTTAGCCCTGAAAGGGCGGCAACATACCAGCCCAGGGCAACGCCCTGGGGAAATATATAAAAAAATTTTAAGCCCTGTAAGGGCGTTACATTTT
>Ga0272440_1000999_pt1 | contig 23599 bp, 14 predicted proteins | sample SSMMMBAug17_FD_192440 | JGI IMG/M metagenome (GOLD analysis project Ga0272440, IMG submission 192440) | Marine sediment archaeal communities from Little Sippewissett salt marsh, Falmouth, MA, United States - SSM-MMB-Aug17 | ecosystem: Environmental > Aquatic > Marine > Wetlands > Sediment ...
TGGCCTTTGACTATCAGGAACGTGCTGAAGAAGTGTTAGAGAAATTGCAATCACAACCCGAAATCACTCTGGGTATTGTATACGATAAAGACAATGCTGTTTTTGCAACATATCGTCACAGCCAGGGTAATGATGTGCCATCACAGTTTCATGGCAAATCCTACCATGAATTTGACAAACAGTTTCTTCATGTCTGGGAACCTATTATTTATCAGGATATGCCATATGGAACCATTTATATCAAAGCAAATAAAGCATATTTGAATACAACAATAAATTCTCACCTCCTTGTTATGCTTGCGCTTTTTCTGACAATGTTTGCGCTGACTTATATTCTGGCAAACATTCTTCAAAAAATTATTTCTTTTCCCATTGTTCAACTCACCCGGACCACTCGGAAAATTTCGGAAAATAGGGACTATTCAATCCGATTTGATTTGAAACGTAAAGATGAAATCGGCTTGTTATACCGGGCATTCAACAATATGCTTGATGTTATTCAGAAACGAAACAATGAAATTGAGTTTGAAAACTGGTTAAAAAATGGTCGTGTTGATTTGCTAGAGCATCTTCGTGGAGATCAAAGTCTTGAAATAATGGGAACAAATATTATTCAATTTTTAGGGCAATATCTGGGCATACAAATCGCTTCTATTTATTGGGCCGATTCCAATGATCAACTGATTTTGATTGGACGCTATGCCATAAACGACAATGAAAAAATTCCATCCACTCTTCAATTGGGCGAAGGATTAATAGGTCAGGTTGCACTCAATAAAACGCCTGTTCAATTAAGTGAGTGTCCTAACAATTATTTTCAAATTTCATCTTCATTGGGCAGCGCCTGTCCCAATCAAATTTTAATATATCCCTTTGTTAAAGAAAATAAATTAAAAGCAATCATTGAGTTAGGCGCTTTGAACAGATTTAATGGCAATGAACTGACATTTCTTGATCAAATCAATGAAAGTGTTACTGCAGCATTTCAAGCGGTTGAGTCTAGAAATAAAATGCAACGATTATTAAAGCAAACGCAAACCCAGGCGGATGAGCTTAAAATCAGGGAAGAAGAACTTCAACAAACCAATGAAGTTTTGGCTGAAAAAAATTGTTTATTGGAAGAGCAAAAAATTCACATGGAAATGCGTAACAATGATTTGCAAATTGCGCAAAAAGCGGTTGAAGAAAAAGTTAAAGAACTGGAAATATCCAATACATTCAAATCCGAATTTCTAGCCAATATGTCTCATGAGCTGCGAACACCGCTCAATAGCATACTCTTGTTATCCCAGCATATGTATGAGAATGAGAGCAGTCACTTAACTGATGATGACATTTATTCCGCCAAATTAATCCATAAATCAGGTAACGACCTGTTAAACTTGATAAATGATATCCTTGACTTATCCAAGATTGAAGCAGGACGCATTCATTTAAACTTTGAAAAGATTCATATTCAAAACTTTGCAGAAAGTATGCAGCAAATATTCATTCCCCTGGCCAAAGAAAAAGGGTTGACATTTACCACTCACATCGCCCCCAACATGCCACAGAAAATCTATTCAGACAGACAGCGCATCGAACAAATTATCAAAAATATGTTATCCAATGCCATTAAGTTTACACACAGCGGCAGTGTCAAGCTTGAAGTTAAACGACCATCATCAAATCAAAGTATTGCCAGTGTATTGAATCAAAATGCATTAACGCCATCAAAAGCAATTGCATTTTCTGTGACTGACACCGGAGTGGGGATTTCAAAAGATAAACAACAGATTATTTTTGAAGCATTTCAGCAGGCAAATGGAACGACGAGTCGAAAATATGGTGGCAGCGGCTTGGGGTTGTCTATTGCCCGAGAATTTGCCAGATTGTTGGGGGGAGTCATTCGTGTTGAAAGCGAAACCAATAAAGGCAGTACCTTCACACTATTCTTGCCTGAAACAAATGAAACAGACCTGGAAAAAATTCCAGAGAATCAGGTTTTACAAAATCTTAACACAACAGATATCAGTTCAGAGGAAAAACCAAAAATAGAATCATTTGAGTCAGAATCATTTGAGCCAGAACAAACTTTTGGCAATATAAACGATGATCGAGATAACATTAACATTGAAGACAACACAGTTTTAATTATTGAAGATGATCTTAATTTTGCAAAACTGCTATACAACAAATCTCATGATCATGGATTCAAGGCATTGATTGCAGATAATGGCGAACTGGGGCTGAAATTGGCTGGAATATACTACCCTAATGCAGTGATGCTGGATATCAAACTGCCTGATATTTGTGGTATTCAAGTACTGGAGCAGTTTAAGGAAAACCCATTTACCCGCCATATTCCAATTCATTGCATTTCGGCCCTTGATGATGATGGCGCAGCCAAAAAGCTTGGGGTAATGTCTTACCTGGTTAAACCAGTAGGGCAGGATGACATTGATGGTATTTATTTCCAGTTGAACAAACGCCTTTCAAAAAAGGTAAACAATGTCCTGATTGTTGAAGATAATTTACCCCATGCCCAAGCCATTAAATCACTTATTGGAAATACAGATATTCAAACCGACCTGGTTTATTCAGCATCGGAAGCTATCGACAGATTTACCCATAACACTTATGACTGCATCATTATGGACCTGGGGCTTCCAGACATGTCAGGGGTCGAACTTCTCAAGTTGGTTCGACAGAAGGAAGATGTGTACCAGATGCCTGTAATTGTGTATACAGGTATTGAAATATCAGCAGAAGAGCGGGAAATACTGGACGATCTGGCACAAATCACGATTATTAAAGGTGAAAATGCGTCTCAAAGACTGATTGCTGAAATAGCGATTTTTCTGCACAGGGTCTCATCAAATCTCCCTGAAATGCAACAGCAAATGCTCAACATAATACATAATAACGATATGGTTTTTAACGATAAAACCATATTAATTGTGGATGATGACATGCGCAATGTCTATTCTTTAAAAAGAATTTTTTCTGAAAAAAAAATTCGCACTTGTATTGGCAAAAATGGTAAGGAAGGCATTGAGAGTCTCCAAAATAACCCGAATATTGATCTTGTTCTAATGGACATTATGATGCCTGAAATGGATGGGTTTGAAGCAATTGGACATATTCGTAAAATCGGCCAATTTGAAAAGCTTCCTATCATCGCAATGACTGCAAAGGCCATGAAAGGAGATCGCTCTCGGTGTATTCATGCAGGCGCCAATGACTATATATCCAAACCCATTGAGATAGATCGACTGATTTCGACATTGCGTGTCTGGCTGTGTTAAATTAAGTTGACATAAGGCGAGAAGTCTGATTAGATTATACAAATAATAAAATAGGACATTAAAATGCACCAATCCCAAAAAAAAGTCTTGATCGTTGACGATCGGCCTGAAAATTTGTTTGCTTTGGAAAAAGTGCTTCAGCCCCTTGATTTAAATCTCATTAAAGCCAATTCTGGCAATGAAGCATTATCAAAAATGTTGGATCACAATTTTTCGCTGGTTCTTATGGATGTTCAAATGCCTGAAATGGATGGGTTTGAAACAGCAGAATTGATGCGCAGTGTCGATGAGTCTCGACATGTGCCCATTATTTTTATTACTGCTATCAATAAAGACCAAAAACATGTTTTTAAAGGCTATCAGGCGGGTGCAATTGATTACATTTTCAAACCTTATGACCCGGATATTCTCAAAAGCAAAGTCAGTGTTTTGGTTGATTTGTTTAACAAAACGCAACTGCTCAAAGAAAATAATGCCAGGCTTGAAGCGGAAATTGCAGAGCGAAAACGTGTTGAAGCGTCTTTGGATTTTAAAAATGTCTTTTTATCGACACTTCAGGAAATATCGTTAGATGGCGTAATGGTTGTAAATGAGCAGGGACATATCATATATTCCAATAAACAACTGACTGAATTGTGGCGAATTCCACAATCAATTATAAAACATGGGAGCGCATCGGAAGTATTTGAGTTTCAGAATAGATATGCCAGAGACGCATCCTTTTTATCAACAATTTCACTCCTGAGCCAGTCCACAGATGAGAAAAGCTGGAATGAAATCACACTAAAGGATGGTCGGATTCTGGATTGCTACTCTGCCCCCATGTATGGATCACAGAATAATTATCTGGGTCGTGTATGGTTTTACAGAGATATTACTAAACGCAAGGAAGAAGAAGAAGAGCTTCGCAGAGCAAAAGAAAAGGCTGAAATTGCCAGTAAAGCAAAGTCTGAATTTTTAGCCAATATGAGCCATGAGGTCCGAACCCCCATGAATGGCATTATGGGTATGACAGATTTATTGCTAGACACAGAACTGGATGATGAACAGCAATATTATTTCGAAGTGGTTCAACGAAGTGCGGATTCTCTTTTTCAATTAATTGAAGATATTCTCGACTATTCACAAATTGAGGATGGCAAAATGGCGTTGAATCTTCACTCCTTTACAATTCACGAACTGGTTGAAGAATGTATTGATCTGGTTGCCCTTCGTGCAAGAGAAAAGAAGCTGGAGATGGCTTTCCTGATTCATCCCAATACCCCCGAAGCCCTTATTGGCGATCCAGCCCGATTGAGTCAGGTGATCATCAATTTGCTGAATAATGCCATTAAATTTTCATCCAAAGGTCAGATTTCCTTAGCAATTTCAAAAATACATGAGGATTCAAGTAAGGATATCTATATCAAGTTTTTGATCAAGGATACAGGGATAGGCATTCCATCCCATCTGCATAGGGAAATATTCGAAGCTTTTGTTCAGGCAGATTCATCATCAACTCGAAAATTTGGTGGGGCTGGATTGGGGCTATCTATCTCAAAGCGTTTGGTGGAGTTAATGAATGGTAATATTGATGTTGACAGTGTTGATGGCCAGGGATCGACGTTCTGGTTTATTTTGCCCTTTAAAATACCCCATCATGGCCTTGTCATGCATATACCACCTAAAAAAGAATTACCTTTAAAGGTTTTAATTGTTGATGACAACGATACCACACGACAGTATCTAAAGATTCAACTGGATGCCTGGGGATGTCACTGTGCAGAAGCGGCCAGTTTTCAAATGGCGATTAATGAACTCCATAATAATGCTTTTGATATCTGTCTCATTGATTTAGAATTGCCTGATATCAAGGGCAATATGTTGAGTGAGCAAATAATCAAAACACCTGATTTTAAATTAAAACATATTATCCTTCTCAGCCCAGTGGATGCTCTTAAATCTGAACAAGAGCTTCGACAAGATGGATTTTGTGCTCAAATCAGTAAACCCATTAAGCCATCAAGCTTATATAAAACATTGGCATCATTGACTGAGATTGAAAACTAATCCAATTTTTCAGTTTTTTGTACCAATAATAATCAATTATATTTATATAGGTCCGCTGAAAAGAGTTCATTATCTATTGATTCTTGGGCAGAGTTTGCATTTATCATCGCTTCTTCGTCTTCATCATCCATGTTTTCGCCATCCTCACCATCAACAATTTGCGCAAGGGTTTCAACCATTTTTCTCATTTGGATGGTTTGAAGGTTTACCTCTTCAGAAGAGTTAGCAAATTCATTGGCAAAACTGGCATTTTTTTGTGTGACAGTATCCATTTTATTCATTGCAAATGTTATTTGCTCAATCCCTTGTTGCTGCTCTTGACTGCCTTCAGATATTTGTGAAATAAGTTGACAGGCTTGTTTGGCACCCTTTTCAATTTCTTTCAATATTGCATTGTTTTCATTTAAGATACTCGAACCTCGCCGAATTTTTTCAAAGGATCCATTGACAATAGTTGCTGTTTCTTTGGCAGCTTTTGTGGTGTTCATAGCCAGTTGACGAACTTCTTCTGCCACAATGGCAAAGCCTGAGCCTGCTTCCCCGGCTCTGGCAGCCTCAACCGCAGCGTTTAATGACAATAATTGTGTTTGAAATGCAATTTGATCAATTGTTTTGACTATCTTTTGTGTCTCCTCACCTGCTTGATATATTGATGTCATTGAATCTGTCAAATCTGTCATGCCCAAATCGGCTTTATCTACAATTACGCTGATATCATCAATCAGCGTGCGAGCTTTCATCGCATTTCGTGAATTTTCTGTGGACATGGCATTGATCTGTTCAAGGGATGAAGCTGTTTCTTGCAAGGATGCTGCCTGCTCAGTAGCTCCTTCAGCCAGGTCCTGACTGGCACTTGAAATCTGCGTAACAGCACTTGATACCAGACTGGCACCATCTGTCAGTTGATAATTGATGGTTCGAATGCTTTTCGACAGGGACGTGCTAAAAAATAACCCAATCAAAGCGCCGCACATTATCATAACAACGCCAGCAGTCCCCAATAAATGAACCACATGCCGAAAACTTTTTTCTGTATTGGATTTAATATTGTTTGCCAGGCGTAAAAATGCAGATTCCGCGATGGTTATACCAAAACTGTATTGCTTTTCGCCCATCGCAACAGGCGTATAAACGATCAGGTATCGGGTATCATTTTGAGAATAAAAATCACGTCCGCTCTTTCCTTTGAGCATTTTATTGGAAACAATATCCGCCAGGCTGTCGGATGATTTTTTCAGATTGATCTGGTCTGTTAAGGTATATTTGGGATGGGCAACCAGAATACCATCATCGTTGATAATTAGGCTATAGCTGGTTTCACCATAAGTGCGTTGTTTCATTAGTTCGCAAAGAAGGGACCATTTAAAATCTATTACGATAACCCCCATATTCGTATTTCCAAACGAAACCGGTGCAGCCACACGAAGTAAAGCCTGGCTATCTTCTTGAATCACACCACTATTTACCACGTTCCCCCGAGGATGTGAGAGGGTCGTTTCAAACCATTGCTCATTTTTAACGTTCTGATCGCTGTTTATAAATTCATTGTTTTCATAGTGGCAGGTCTCTTCACCTTTGTTGTTGAAAAATCGAATCGACTTGTAGGCCTGTTGCTGTTGTTCACCAACAGCAACAGTTGCGTTTTCTGCAATGGTATGAATTTCTTCCATTAATAGTTGCTTTGCTGTTTGAACCTGTCCAAATTCATCCCAATAGCCGGTAGCACCAATAATCCAATCCCAGGCTTTAAAATAATTATAATAAACAAACTTTTTTCGCCCATCAAATGTATAATTGATAATCCCAGAATTATTATTATGAACATCATCCAGTGCTTTCTGAAATTCCTTGATGCCCAGATCATTGACGATATGCTTCCCGAGCAGATTGGAATCAGGGTGCATAATAACATTCCCTTTTGTATCAATAATTGCTGGATAACCTGATTTTCCAATAACTGTATTACTGATGATATTGAGTACTGATGCATTATCAGTTTCCTTTGCACCAACATTTAGCATTCCGATAACACGATCATCTTCGTCTTTCAGGGGTTTAAATGCGCTGATAAACCAATCGTTTACAATATATGATCGGCCTATATATGATTCATCTTTCAGAATGGAAGATATCACAGGATTGTGTTCACCATTGGGCAATATTGAAGGCATAAAGAATGAACTTGCGCGTTTATCATCTTTTGTTCTAAGAGTCGTCGCCACAAGGACCATATCGCCTTTGTCATTCATCTTTTGAAAAATAGAACAGGTGCCATCAATCAGATCCTGGGCTTCATCAACAACAGGCACATCTTCATCAAAGCTATCTTGATGACGCATCTCATCAAATCCGATTTGAAGAATGGGTAAAATCAATTGTTGTTTTTCATTACTATATTGATTGATAACATCCCAGTTAGCTGTCAGACCGGCAACCTCGGCTCCGCCATTGGACATAAGAATTTTTTCCAGCACAGCAATATCTGTGGATAGCTTTTGGTATAAGATACTTCGTTGGGCAACACACATTTGCAGGATGCTATCAGCAATGCTGGCAGCTTCTTTTTCAGGCACGCGGTTTAATACAGCATTTTTACCTTCAAGTGCAGCCAGGTACCCATGAACACTACCAGACTCTGATAAGGTTTTGACATCTCGCTCGATTTTTTCCAATAAATTGGAGACCATTTGCCGATCTGTTTTGATTCCAGCTTGTAATACTGCCAATGTTTGTTCTTTTAATGCAGCATATGTCTCAGTTACTGTTTTATCGCCAAATAGTTCAAACTGACGAAAACTAAAACCACTGATAATCATTGTGGGAACTATAACTAAGCCAACACAAATGATCGATAGCTTTAGTTTTAATGATTTATTTTTCAACATGCGTTTGCTCCTTTATGTCAGGAAGCATTTTCAGAATAGAGACGCAGCATGCTACGTCTTTACGCGTCCTTGCTTTTTTGTACGATCTATATTTAGATATTAAATAATGATGTTATTTTTTAAAGCATTCCTAAATAGGATTTTCATACCATTACCCTGGGGCTATTTCCACTTTCAGAGCTAAGAAAAGCAATGTCCGATTTTTCTGGAATGCACCATGAATCAATGAGTTACTTCAAACTGATTCAAGTCGTGAATATAGAAGGAGATTAAAAAAAAAATGTTACGATATGATTTTGGAGATGTTAGATTCTTATGAAAAATAGAACCAGTTATCTTTCAGCAAATGCCCTCTTTTTTGAAATGCGCCCTTTTCCTGATAGCAATAATTTTTATTGACTTTTCATAAAAAAAAGGGTTATAGAAAAATTTGACTCATTCAATAGCGAATAAGGAATACTAAAAAAATAATTAAGTTGAGTGTAACCCAAATTGCCGCTAAACCAGGCCTACGAGAAAAACCAGAGTAGGGGCGAATTTATGTTCGCTCTCCAACAATAACCGAAATCAAACCTATGTTTGGAAACATATGAACCCAACACAAAATTTTGATAATTCCCAGGCACTGATACTGATCGTCGATGATTTACCTCAAAACCTTCAGGTATTGGGAAGCATCCTCAGAAAAAATAAATACCAGATTGCTGTTGCCACAAATGGACAGCAGGCCCTTGACGTTTTAAACAATATTTCACCCGACTTGATTTTACTGGATGTCATGATGCCTGGTATTGATGGTCATGAGGTATGTCGGCGTTTAAAAGAACAGGAACGTACCCGAGAAATTTCCATAATATTTCTCACTGCAAAATCTGAAACTGCAGATATTGTCAAAGGTTTTGAGCTGGGTGCGGTGGATTATGTTACCAAACCATTCAATGCCACTGAACTTCTTGCCCGCGTTAAAACGCATATTGAGTTGAAAAAAAACAGGGATGTTATTTTAAATCTCAATGAAAAACTGGAAGAAAAAAACAAGATATTAGAAAAATTGGCTGTAACTGACAGTTTGACCCGCGTATTTAATCACAGCCATATTATCGATCGTCTCAGCAATGAAATATGTGCCGCCCAAAGACATTCAGACTCCCTTTCAATCACCATGTTTGATATTGACCATTTCAAAAGTATTAATGATACATATGGACATCAGGTGGGTGATGATGTTTTGATCCTGGTGACCAATACTATCAAGGATGCCTTACGTGAAATTGATATCATTGGCCGGTATGGTGGTGAAGAATTTCTCGTGGTCATGAGAAAAACAGACCGAAAAGGGTGTTTTATTGCCAGTGAACGTATTCGTAAACAAATAGAGGCCCTTACATGGGAACAAGAAAAACTTCATGTAACAATCAGTGGTGGCATTGGTACAATTGAAGGAACCGAAGAAACCGCCGCAACGATGATTAAACGTGCGGATGAATGTCTCTATCTTTCAAAAGAAAATGGACGAAATCGCATTGAATGTGGTGAAATAGATTGATTGTACCCCAAATTCCCGGTAAACCGAAACCAGATCTATGAGCAAAAAACCAAATATATTAGTTACTGGTGGTGCTGGTTATATCGGCGCGGTCTTGGTTCCAGCGCTTTTGTCTGAAGGTTTTCAAGTAACAGTCATTGACAATTTTATGTATAACCAGACATCCCTTTTGGATTGCTGTCACTATCCTGATCTGACACTTATCAATGGGGACATTCGCAACAAATCATTACTTAAAAAACATCTTTCCCATGCAGATATTATCATTCCTCTGGCATGTTTAACCGGTGCTCCCATATGTGACAAGTATCCTGATAAAGCATATCAAATTAATTATCATGCAATTGAATATATTCTGGAAACCAAAAGTGCATCACAACGAATCATATTTCCATCAACCAATAGCGGCTATGGCATTGGACAGGATAATATATTTTGTAACGAGGAAACACCTTTAACGCCTGTTTCTTTATATGGTCGGCTAAAAGTTAACATTGAAAAAAAAATTCTTTGCACAGGCAATGCAATCACGTTTCGTTTTGCAACACTTTTTGGAATCAGTCCACGAATGCGCCTGGATTTACTGGTGAATGATTTTGTCTATCGCGCAATCTTTGATGGGACAATTGTTTTGTTTGAACCGCATTTTAAGAGAAATTATTTGCATGTTCGGGACGCTGTATCTGCATTTATTTTTGCGATTAACCACTTTGAGTTCATGAAAAATCAAACATATAATGTAGGGTTGGATGATGCCAATCTTAGTAAGCAAGAATTGTGTGAACTGATCAAAAAATATATTGCCAAATTTAATTATGTGGTGTCTGATATTAACAAAGATCCGGATCAGCGGAATTACATTGTCAGCAATGATAAAATTCACCAAAAAGGATATTATCCTGCTTTTTCCCTGGCACATGGCATACAGGAATTGATTAAAGGTTATACTGTTATTTCAAAGAGTTGTTATAGAAATTACCCATAGTAAGAAAAGTATCACCCAAATTGCCTGGAAATCGAAACCATTTCTATATTATCGCCCTTTAAAAGCATAAAAACAAGTATTCACCAATATTGCAATATCCAAAAAAAATGACATATTTTGGATGTAATACCGATCATACATCATATTTTTATGAATGGGTTTATTCCGATCTCCTGCCAGTTGCCACAAACCTGTTATGCCGGGCTTGACACTTAACCGCTCCATATGCTCCCTTTGATAAGTATCTACAATAAATGGCATTTCAGGGCGTGGCCCAACCAGCGACATATCCCCTTTGATTACATTAAAAATCTGGGGCAACTCGTCAAGACTTGTTTTTCTAAGCCACCGACCAATGGTCGTAATACGTTCATCTTTTGCATCCTCAGGCTTGATTTTATAAGGATTATTTTGACTATGCATGGTCCGAAATTTGTATATGGTAAATGCCTGTCTATCTTTGCCAACGCGCTTTTGACAAAAAAAGATCGGCCCTTTAGAGTCCCATTTAATGAGCAAGCCAAATAATGGGATTAGTACGATAACAAATAGTGCCAGGCACATGCCAATCAGTAAATCTATCAAACGCTTGATCCATAGGTAGCTTTGCCCTGGATTTGTTAAATTGACAATGACAGGGATATCATCAATTTGATGCATCTGTGCCCGAGATGACATCAATGATTGATAATCTGGAATTAATACTATTTGCACAGCAGTTGCACGTAATTGATCAAAAATGCATTTCAATGCCTGGGATGAAAAGCATTGGGCACTGACATAGATCGCATCAATTTTCAATGCTTGAATCAGTTGTGGAATATCTTCAAGCTGACCCAAAATTTCAATGGCATTACTGGTATGAAACCCGCTTTCATGCACTTTCTGGCCCACACGATCCAATGTATTATCGATAAAACCAACAGGTTGAATACGCATCTTTGGTGAATTGACCAATGCCCGATACAAATTAATGCCCAATGAATCCACGCCATAAATCAAAATCCTTTTCTGGAACCATTTTTTGAAAGGGTTATTGGATAGAATGTGAAAATAGCTCATTCTGACAGCAGTCACAGAAAAAATTGTCAGGGTATATGAAAATACAAACACATATCTGGAAATCAGCAGACGTCCCAAAACCAGTCCCATGCCGACAATCAAAAAGCCCAATGTCAAGCCTTTGATAACATGTTCAATTTCTTTCATGTTGAGCAGGCTGGATTCTTTGTCATAGGCTTGAACAGTCATTAATGACAAGACAATGATACCAGATGCTATCATGCTGCCCATAGACAATTCATATACAGAATAGACCACTTCTTTTCCAATGGAAAGAAAGCGGTAAATAAAATACGCAGAAACAATGGTGGCATTGATAATGATATAATCAGTCACCATATAAACAATCGTTAATAAATAGTGGATAATATCGTCTTTCAATCTTTTTGACGCTTTATCATATCCTGAATCAACAATCCAAAAAATGTTGGGATGGTTTTCAAATATCGGGGTCCCAATCGTGATGGCTCCTGTAGCAGCCGAAAGAGCCATTGAAGGCACAACGTTTTTATCCATTGCGGTGCGTCATTGCGTACACCAGATACAATATCAAATGCAGCGCCAACACCAATCAATACATTGCTCTCAGATTGCCTGTGTAAGTGCATCATAATGTATTCCTGTTTGGGCGTACTCACACCGATCCATATGATATTGGGCTGTTTGTCACGAATATGCCTCATAAATCTTTGATCATCAAAGGATTTAAATGAATCATAAGGGGGACAAAAAGCACCGGTTATTTGAATCCCTTTGTATTGTTGTTTCAGTTTTTGTTGGATTGTTTGTGCCTGATATTGGCTTTTTCCGCCATACAGGCAATGGGTATATCCCTTTTTGACAGACATTTTGCACAAATGATGCATCAGGTCTGGACCATACACGCGATCCATGTTGCCATGCCCCAACCAACGACCAATTCTGACCAATGGCATGCCATCTGGCACAGTCAAACCACTGTGGGCATGTATTTGCTTTAAAATATCATTGGTCTGGCTGAGTACAATCCCATGAATGTCCCGCACGCAAACATAGTGCTGCTGATTGCTCTCAATCCAATGAAAAATGTGCTTTGCAGCATCATCCATATTAATTGCATGAATGGCTATATCGAGAATATCTATTGTTTTCAAGTAGCTATATCCCCTTTCCCTGCCAAAAAACTTCAATGGTACGAAACAAAACCTGCATATCAAAGCACCAAATCTGCCAGGCATTGTGGGACAGACAAAAATCAACATATTGCTGATCCAGGTCTTCACGTGAAAGTTCAGGATCCACATGAAGTCCTTTGTATTGAATCTGTCCAATACTGGTGAGCCCGCCAATGATCTGATTGCGAAATACAATACCAGCATTGATCTGTGCCTGAACCAATGGCACTGCCAATGGTCTGGGACCGACAAAACTCATGTCACCTTTGACGATATTGAATAACTGGGGCAGTTCATCTAAGTATCTGTTTTTCAGTAAATTGCGTCCAGTCCATGTGAGTTGTGACAGATCATTTTCAAAATTTCGGATACAGGTGTTGGTTTCATGGGCCTGTTGTGCAAATGGTTGCTGAACCATTCTAAACTTAAGAATTTGAAAGGGCTTGCCATGTGAAATGCGCGTTTCTCGAAAAAAAAATGTCCCACGATCTTTGGGACTCAATAACATGTTTAATGCCATGACAAGAATAATTGTTATAAAAATCGGGGAACAAATAAGAATCAGAAGGGTTGACAATAAAATATCAGTGGACCTTTTGAGTTTATTGTATGGTATTATTTGTTGATTCATGATGTTATCCATAAATGATAAATGGGGTCAGACCTTGATTGTTTTGATTAATCAAGACAATCAAGGTCTGATCCCATTTGATCCCTTAGCACACCCCACAACGCCTACACTCGGAAAAACAGCCAATACTTGTTTCACCATTCAAGGCGCTTTGGTATTCCTTTACCAGAAACTCCTTTTTAACGCCTTTATCAATAAAATCCCAGGGCAGTGTTTCATTGGGCTGCCTGGGACCAGTCAGATAATCCAAATCAAACCCCTTCATCGCTTGAGACCAGTTTCCATTCAACACATATGCCTTTTCAATGAGATGATGCAATTGTTGATCCCCAAGAGAAAGTACTCCCTGAATATGGGCTTTTCGCGGTGAATCCACCTGGAAATTAATGTTGGGCAATCTTTGAAGATGCTTTTTTAAATAGGAAATCTTCTTTTTTAATCTGCCAACTGTTTCAATACCAGCCCATTGAAAAGGGGTGGATGCTTTGGGAATAAAACAATTCAAGTTGATTGTCATTCGGCCTATTTTCTTATTGGACCGGCTGGCATCAACAAATACAGATTGCATTTTTTTACAAAATTCTACAGTCAAAACCATATCATCCCACGTTTCTGTGGGCAATCCAATCATCAGGTAAACACGAATATTCATAATCCCAGAACTGACCAGCTTTTCCACACATGATAAAATATCAGGCTCATTCATGCCTTTGTTCACTACTCGTCGAAGTCGTTCAGAGCCGGTATCGGGCGCAATTGTCATGGTTTTGATACCTGCACTCACAGCCAGGGAAAGCCATTGATCGGACATCGCATCTGCCCGAAAAGAACTTAATGCCATGGTCATGCCTGTTTTATAGACGTGTTCACACAGACTGTCTAAAAATGGCAAATCTGAGACTGCTGCACCTAGAAATGCAACTTTTTGGGTCACCTGTCTGGCCCTATGGACACTTTCTGATAACTGATCAAAGTTTCTGAATCGTGGCGGTCTATAAACATAGCCTGCACCACAATAACGACATCCATGGGGGCAGCCCCGACTCACCTCAATCAGATAAGTATCTGAAAATGTTGCATTGGGAGTTATCACGCTGCTGCATGTTTGAAACGAAGTTATATCTGAAATGTATTGACGAACAATTGAATGAGATTGATGACGTGCTGGAATATAAATTCCCACCCATGATTCAATAAAATCCAAAATTTTTGCTTTGGTATATGTAAGGTCGATTTGTTCAAATATTTGGGGAAGCACATGTTCGGCTTCCCCAATATAAAAGGCATCAATAAATGGGGCAACTGGTTCTGGATTCAGAAATGAAATCACACCACCTGCCATGACCAATGGGTCGCTGTGATGACGATTTTGTGCCTTTATATTGATGCCTGCAAGGTTCAGGGCATGAATCACATTGATATAATCATTTTCAATAAACAGGGAAAAGGCAATGATGTTAAAATCTATTAATGGTCTTCCAGATTCAATTGAAATACAATCATGGGGCAATGAATTTTTATCAACAAAAACACGTTCACAAACCACATGGTCTGGTACGTTCAAAAGACGATAAATGGTCTGAAAACCTAAATTTGACATGCCCACAGTATATGTATTGGGAAATACAAGTGCTATCGAGATTTTTTGATGCCATTTTTTTACAACAGTACCGGTTTCCTGGTCCAACAGTTTTTTACGAAAATTGCGCAATCAGGCCTTTTTCTTTCTTAAAAATGTGGGTACATCCAGGTCTTCGTTATCCAACACCATACCCTTATATCCCCTTAGATTGGGGCCAGTGGGTGGCACTGTAGTTGCTTTGCCTTTTTGAGATCGAATAAATGTTGGTTCATCATAGTTGACCGCACTGGCCATATCCGCAGGAGTAACATCACGAACCTTGTTTCGATAATCCCCGACTTCAAGTCTTGGTTGTATAAACTGGCTGTCCTCACCCAGGCCAGTAGCAATGACTGTCACTCGAAGTTCTTCGCCAATGGTGTCATCCATGACTGCACCCCAGATGATTTCAGCATCATCACCAGCTTCTTCGTGAATTCTGTCTGAGGCTTCAGTCATTTCGCCCATTGTGAGATCACTACCGCAAGTAATATTCATTAATACGCCCCTGGCGCCATTAATTGAGAGATCTTCCAGCAATGGATGAGAAATGGCACGTTCAGCCGCCTCAATAGCGCGATTATCGCCGACCCCGACACCCGTGCCCATCAAGGCCATTCCGCCATTGGCCATGACAGTTCGGACATCGGCAAAGTCCAGGTTGACCAGTCCGGGACGAATAATCAGGTCGGTGATTCCTTTTACAGCATGAAGAAGTATTTCATCGGCACGTTTAAACATTTCAAGCATAGTGGCGTTTTTTGATGCCAGACCTCGGAGGCGATCATTTGGGATTGTAATGACAGTATCCGCCACTTCTTTTAAAGCAATGATACCATCGTCTGCCTGTCGGGCGCGTTTTTTTCCTTCAAATGAAAAAGGCTTTGAAATAACAGCAACAGTGAGCGCGCCAAGTTCTTTGGCAATTTTTGCAATAACAGGTGCAGAGCCAGTTCCAGTGCCACCGCCCAAGCCGGCGGTAATAAAAACCATATGGCTTTCTTCTAACACCTGTCGAATATCTTCGGCGTTTTCCAATGCAGCATCTCGTCCAACTTCAGGATTGGCACCAGCTCCCAGACCTTGTGTCAATTCAGCTCCGAGTTGAATTTTAATTGGCGCCTTTGATATGGTCAACGCCTGAACATCGGTGTTACAGACGATAAATTTAACGCCCTCCAGATTGGATTCTATCATGTTGTTTACTGCATTGCCACCTGCACCACCTGCACCAATGACTTTGATATGGGCGCCATTTCCTGGGTCGCCATCAACAGCTTTGCTTGTCATAAGATAATACCTCCTCTGTTTTTACAGAGATTTTTTTAAATGGCTTCTTTGAACCATCCTTTCATTCTTTGCAATATTCTTGAAAAAATATTTTTGTCTTTACTTCTGAATTTTCGCGGTTTTCGTTTTTTACTCGCACCATGAAGAATTAGACCGACGCCGGTTGCATACATGGGATTGTTGACAACATCTGTCAATCCTTTAATACCTTTTGGCTTTCCGATGCGAATGGGCTGTTCCATCAACATTTCTCCAAATTCTGCCACGCCATCTAAAAGAGATGCCCCCCCTGTCATCACATAGCCAGAAACAATCAATCGTTCCATCCCTGCCCGGTAAACTTCGCGGTTGACCAGGGCAAAAAGTTCTTCCATACGCGGTTCGATAATTTCACACAGCACAGCGCGGGGAACCTGTCGCCCCCGATGGCTGCCGCCAACACCTGAAATATCAACCATATCATCTGGACTGACTTTGTTGCGAATACAGGAGCCATGTTTTGTTTTAATTGATTCAGCATCAGTGAGTGATGTCCGAAGACCATAAGCCAGGTCATTGGTCAGATTTGTACCGCCCAAAGGAATGACCGATGTATGCTTGATATTCTTGCCTGAAAAAATTGCCATATCGGTTGTTCCGCCGCCAATGTCGATCAGCGCCACTCCCAATTCTTTTTCTTCAGGCATTAACACCGATTCACCAGATGCCAGAGATTCCAAAACAATGTCATTAATCTCAAGACTTGCACGATTGGCACATCGAACAATATTTTGCACGGCTGTCACTGCCCCGGTAACAATATGAATTTTCACCTCAAGGCGGACACCTGCCATACCAACCGGGTTTTGAATGCCCGGTTGATCATCCACAATAAATTCCTGGGGAAGCACATGAATAACCTCCCGATCCATAGGAATCGCCACTGCGCGTGCAGCCTCTATAACACGTTGAACATCGCTTTGTGTAATTTCAGAGCCTTTTATTGCAATGATCCCATGACTGTTAAATCCCTGCATGTGCGCCCCGGCAATACCGGCATACACATTGGAAATTTCACAGCCTGCCATGATCTCAGCATCCTCAATGGCTTTTTTGATGGAATCCACTGTCGATTCAATATTCACAATGACCCCTTTTCGCAGTCCAACAGAAGGGTGGGTGCCTGTGCCGATAACATGGATTCCTTCATTTGTGACTTCACCCACAACCGCACATATTTTTGTGGTTCCAATGTCCAATCCGACAATAAGTTCTTCTTGATCTCGCATCCTTTTTTTTATACCTCCTTGCCGTCGGAATTATTTTTAACCAGGGGTCGTACAATAATACGATCCAGATTATTCATATCAATATAATCAATTTGCTGAAACGCCTTTCGATATCGAAAAAACGTCAGTAATTTTCTCAGTCGGTAAAACTTTTTTCTATAATTGTCTGAGCCGAGCAATATTTCCATTTCAGAATGAGCTTGATGTAACCATATCGTGATTCCAAAATCCATGTCAACATGAACCTGTGTGACTGTTAGATTTTGAGGTAAGCCAAGTGTCTGTTTTTTTTCTGATAATACATGAATAATTGAAATCATTTTTTGTGATAAAGGCGCACCTGACTGTGAAATATCGGCATATGTAATGCCTGTGACCACTGGCAAGTGATCTGGATCTGATGATGTCTGTTTTTTTATTACACGACCATAAGTATCAATGATTACTGGTGGAGCAATCATTAGGATTGCCAGGGGTTTTTTTTCGGTGATTTCAATATGCAGCGCATTGGGAAATTGTCGATAAGTACTTGCTGATGCAATCCAGGGGTTTTGAACCAGGCGCTTGTTAATCTGGCTGATATTGAGATCAATGATATTGTCACCTGGCATCAAACCGCCACATTCGAGAATTTGAGATTTGGAAAGATAATTGTGGCCACGTATTTGAATATCCTGTGTTTGAAAATAAGGCATGGCTGTCAAGCAATCATAAACAAAAATACACAATATGCTCAAAACGCTGATAATAATTGTAAAAATAAGTGTCCCTTTAAAATGAATGGATTTCTTACGGTCGTATGCCTTGTATGTTGCTTGATTATACATGTATTATTTGAACCTCTGGTTGCAATTGAACATTAAATTGCATAAACACCTTTTCTTGAATAAAATGCATCAGATCCTCAATTTCTTGTGATGTCGCCTGTCCCAGATTGATAATAAAATTGGCATGTCGGGAAGACACCGCAGCATGGCCAATACGATATCCTTTCAACCCGGCCTGTTCGATTAAATACCCGGCAGACAACTCTGACGATGGATTCTTAAAAAAACTTCCTGCACAGGCACAGCCAATGGGCTGGGTTGATTTACGATATTTCAATCGTTGTCGGGCATCCTGACGAATAGAATGCTTATGTTCAGGTTTTAACACAAGATTTGCCTGAACCACAATGGCATCTGATATATGACTATCCCAGGAAATTGACCGATAGCCAATTTTCAGTGCATTTTTTTCAATACAATGCTGTTGACCATCTGTTGCGATACATACAATGGATTCAAGCACATCTGCCATTTGACCGCCACCCGCTCCGGCATTCATTCGCACAGCCCCCCCTAATGTTCCAGGTATACCCAAAGCAAAATTCATTCCACCCAGAGAATGTCTTGTGGCATGTAACCATAAGCGTTTTAAGGAAATTCCTGCATCAGCCCGAATTTTTCTGTCTCTGATTTGTATAGAACAGCATTGTGTTAAATTGATAATTATACCACAAAAACCAGAATCATCAAACAAAATATTGCTTCCATTGCCAATTACAAGCCAGGGAATCTTTTCTGATGTCAGCCAGGGGAGTAACAAAGCCAGATGGTAAAACGATTCTGGAAAAATGATCGCATGGGCAGGGCCGCCGATTCGAAAATGACTGTAGTTTTTTAACATGGCGTTGTACGCTATATTTGAAAAATGTGCATTTAAAAATTTTATTTGTTGGGTGTTTAACATGTTTTATTTCTTAACATTGCCCGCTTTTTGACAGGAACAGATCCCCTGCATTCCGAATATCTCCGGCTCCCAGAGTCAGAAGCAATGTCTTTTTAGTTGTGTCAATCAGGCCGATTGCTTCCGCAAATGTTTCCGCATAAAAGATGCTCCCTTGCTGGTACTTCTTAATAGACAGGGATAAATCCTGACTATTGACACCTTCAATGGGTGTTTCTCCTGCACTGTAAACAGGTAATACAATCAACTGATCGGCCTGTTTAAAAGCACTGGTAAAACGATCAAACAAATCCTTTGTTCTGGAGTATCGATGGGGTTGAAACAAGACACATAAGCGATAGTCCGGCCATCCAGTCTTGATTGCTTTTAATGTGGCAATAATTTCTGTTGGATGATGACCATAATCATCCATTACCAGGACATGACCGGTTTCTCCCCGGATTTCCATTCGGCGCTGAACACCTGCTATCTTGGAGAAGGCATTTTTTTGAATATGCCAGGGAATGTCAAGCATTTTGCAGGCAGCGATTGCAGCCAATGCATTGGATACATTATGATGACCGGTCATGGGCAGGGTGAAGCGCTCAATGGTTTTGGTTTTATAAACACAGTCAAATGATGTCTCAAACGGCCCTGTTTCTTCAATATTGGATGCCATAAACAATGCAGGTTGTTTGATACCATATGTCAGACAGTTGCAGTTGATTCTGGGCACAAAGGAACGTAGAACAGGATCATCCACACAAAGAATACATGCGCCATAGAAAGGCGGTCGATTGGCAAATGTTAGAAAAGCGTCCTGGACTTTTTCCATGCTGCCATAATGATCCATATGTTCCTGGTCAATATTGGTAATAATTGCTATGGATGGATAAAGGTTTAAAAGTGATGCATCACTTTCATCGGCCTCTACAACAATATAATCCCCTGAGCCAGATTGTGCGTTGGTGGATAAGGCATTCATGATCCCCCCCAAAACAATTGTAGGATTCATATTGGCGTGGTGTAATATTTCTCCGATAATGCCGGTGGTGGTTGTTTTGCCATGCGCGCCTGTAACAGCAATACTGAATCGGCGGCGCACAATTTCAGAAAGCATTTCAGAACGATGAATAATGGGAATTTGTTTTTCTTTTGCTGCCTTGAGTTCACAATTATCAGACTGAATAGCTGTTGAATAAACCACAACTCCTGCGTTTTTGATATTTTCAGGAACATGTTGATAATAAATTCTTGCACCAGCCCGATTTAATCGTTGGGTCAGTGGTGTTTCGCGGATATCTGAACCACTAACTGCATAGCCCTGGGCAATTAATATCTCTGCTATTGCGCTCATACCAATGCCACCGATGCCTGTAAAATGGATAAGATAGTTTTTTGGGTTTAACATGATTATAAATTTGCCAATTGATAGCAATCCATTGCTATCTGATTTGCTGCTTCAGGCCTGGCAAAAGCAAGGGATTTGTGACGCATTGTTTCCAACATGCCTGAACTGTTCGCTAAGGTTTGAATTCGTTCCGCAAGCAGCCTGCCGGTAAGTTGATTTTCAAGTATCATATCGCCACCACCGGCATCAACAATTGCCTGAGCATTCTTTACCTGATGGTCATCGGCTGCATGGGGAAAAGGAATAAATATCGAAGGCTTACCTAAAATACTTAACTCCGCCACTGTGGATGCCCCGGCACGACAAATAACCAGGTCGGCTTTTTGATAGGGGGTGATCATATCGTGAAAAAAAGACCGAACATCAGCCTGAAAGTTATTCTGGCTGTATGCGTCCACCAGCATGGCGTCATCTTTTTCACCGCTTTGATGAATAAATGCCACCTTTTTGTTATCCAGATGCGCCAACGCATCCACCATTGCATGATTGATAGCCTGTGCCCCTTGACTGCCCCCCACAATAAAGACTGTAAAATAATCATTAGACGGTTTTATTTTTTTTTGCCCTGCATCAACAATATTTTTTCGGACTGGATTTCCAACATAGACGCCTTTTTTCACAAACCATTGGCAGGTCTGCGGGAATGACACATAAACACGATCCGCGGTTTTAGAAAGAACACGATTGGTCAAACCTGGAATACTGTTTTGCTCCTGAAGCACGACTGGAATACCCATCAGGTTGGCTGCAAGTACACATGGGGCAGAAACGTACCCACCGACACCCAAAACAATATGAGGAGAAAACTCATTGTAAATACGAATGGCCTTGAATACCCCTTTGGGGATTTGTAACAGGGATTGCATTTTGGTTGTGACTGTCAACCCTTTTAATCCACCTGCGGGGATGGTTTCATGACAAAATGGTGTTTGAGATAATATATTTTTTTCAAGGGGCCGATCTGTTCCCAAAAAAAGAATGCGATTTTCCGGATTAATTGCTTGTATGGCTTCAGCAACAGCAATACCTGGAAAAAGATGCCCGCCTGTGCCGCCGCCCGCAATAATGAGATGAAGTATTTTCTGACTATTCATTACTTAATATCCTTTTGACTGTCTCTGCCATTTTTTGAACAGAGATTGGTTTTTGAAGAAATTTTTGCGCAGAATTTTCAATTCCCCGATCAAGAATAACATCATCTGTGTACCCTGACATAAACAATACTTTCATATCAGGATACTGTTTTGAAAGGTTTAAATACAATTCTTTACCATTCATACCCGGCATGACAACATCTGAAATCAATAAATGAATTGGACCATCATAGGAGGCAATTAAATTAAAACACTGGCTGGCATTCTGAGCATCCAGCACATGGTATCCCAAACGTTTAAGTATGCTGCAAACCAGGTCCCGAACCATGTCCTCATCCTCGACAACCAGAATGGTTTCATGACCACCGGTTTGTTGTTGTGGGGGATAAATTTTTGGCACTTTTTTATCAACCTTTTCCACACGCGGAAAATAAAAGGTAAAGGTCGTCCCCTTATTTTCTGAACTAAAAACTCGTATATGACCATCATGCTGCTTGACAATGCCATATACAGTTGAGAGTCCCAGTCCAGTACCTTTCCCTTTTTCTTTTGTCGTATAGAATGGTTCAAAGGCCTGTTTCAAGACTTCACTTGACATGCCGATGCCTGTATCTGAAACAACAATCATAACATAGGGCCCGGGGGTAACCTCTGGATGCTTTTCAGTGTATTCATCATCAAGGGCTATATCTGAGACAAACAGGTTAAGTGTTCCTCCCTGTGACATGGCATCTTGGGCATTGACAATAATATTCATCAAGATTTGTTCAATATGAGAGATATCCGCATGAATATAGCCTTTGGATTGACTGGTATCAATAGAAAACTCAATATCTTCTCGAATGATACTGCTCATGATGCGATAAAAACCATCAACAACCTCAGCCAGGCAGAATGTTTGCAGCGCCAAGGGTTGTTTTCGGCTGAATGCCAATATTTGTCGGGTCAAAACACTGGCACGTTCGGTGGCTGTGAGGACTCGTTCAAGTTTTTGCTTATGGCTTGGTTTTAGTAAGGGATCGGTTAGCACCATCTGTGTGTTGGCAAGAATGGGGCTTAATAAATTATTAAAATCATGGGCAATACCACCTGCCATACGACCGATAGATTCCATCTTTTGAGCCTGTAATAATTGCGCTTCAAGGTTTCGTTCATCGGTGATATCCCGAGCGATCAAAATTAACCCTATGACATGGCCTGTTGCTTTTTTCAAAATACTGACAGATAATCGAATAAAAAAAGTTTTGCCATCTTTGCATAAATGTTCCTTTTCCTGGATCCCGCCCTGATGACTTTCTACTTCTTGAATAAATTTTGAAAAATTAGTCTGTTGTGGGGCAGGCATAAAAATGTATAAATTTTTTCCATTCAGTTCAGTGGTTCTATATCCATGCATACGCGCCCAGGCGTCATTAACAAACTCAATTTTTCCAGACATATCAGCAATAATAATCCCATCCAGGGATTGTTGAAGCGCCTGACTATGACGATATAATTCTATTTCCGAAGATTTTCGTTCACTGATATCAGACAATGTGCCCATCACCCGCGTGGTTTTACCAGAATCATCCCATTCCATGGCTTTTCCACGTGATTCAACCCAAAGCCA
>Ga0272440_1001000_pt1 | contig 23588 bp, 2 predicted proteins | sample SSMMMBAug17_FD_192440 | JGI IMG/M metagenome (GOLD analysis project Ga0272440, IMG submission 192440) | Marine sediment archaeal communities from Little Sippewissett salt marsh, Falmouth, MA, United States - SSM-MMB-Aug17 | ecosystem: Environmental > Aquatic > Marine > Wetlands > Sediment ...
GTGACAGCTTCAATACCATCCATTACAGGCATTTGAATATCCATAAACACAATATCAAATTCTTGCGTTGTCAAACAGTCTATTGCCTCTTTGCCATTGTTTACTGTTGTTACGAGATATCCCACACGTTCCAGCAAACTTCGGGCAGCCAACTGGTTCACATGATTGTCTTCAGCCAATAGAATTTTTAAACTGTCTGGATTATCTGTTGATTTGATATTTGGGTTATCTTTTTTTTCTTTAATCTGTGTTTCTGCATTGCTGTCCCTGAATAATTTTTCAAAAAGCGTATGTAATGATGTCCATTTTATGGGGCGATGCAATAAGCCATCTGCTTCAATGCCATCAATTCGGAATTTGGTTTGGGGCTGTCCCAGTTTTGGCATCAGTATAATTTTGATTTCAGGAAATGAATTTTTGATCATTGTAAGGAATTTTTTTGCATGGCTAAGATCTGTATCAATGTTAATTATGGTAGCATTATAATCATTTTCTATCAAACGTGCCTCTTGAATCATTTTTTGTGCTTCTTCAAAAGAAGCTGCAATTCCAGATTGACACCCCAGTTCATTGAGATACTCAAAAAGCACGCGTTGACAGTTTTGTTGGGGTTCAAAGACTAAAACATGCAGGTTGTTGAATTGTTTTTTTTCCGCTGATGGTTCCTGAAACTGTTTTTCAAAGGTCAAAGATAGCGAAAAACATGAGCCCACGCCAGGTTCACTTTCAACATGAATAATGCCACCCATAATTTCGCTCAACTCTTTGGATATAGCCAATCCCAGGCCGGTTCCACCATATTTTCGTGTTGAGGATCCATCCAGTTGCGTAAATGATTTAAACAGGATCTCCTTTTGATTTTCAGGAATACCAATACCTGTATCAATGACATCAAAAACAAGAGCAGCTTGTTGTGATAATGGATCTTTTGAGTAAATATTAACGAACACAGATCCTTTTTCAGTAAACTTGATCGCATTTCCAATCAGGTTAATCAAAATTTGGCGAACTTTAACTGGATCTCCAAACAAATAGCGCGGGCAAGATGGCGCAAATAAACAATCAAAATTCAGTTTGCTTTCATGCGCTTTAATTGCAAGCATATCAATGATTTCTTCAATGGTATGCAATAAATCAAAATTGAGATAATCCAGTTCCATTTGGCGTGCTTCCAGTTTGGAAAAATCCAGAATATCATTGATAACATCCAGGAGCGATTCAGCAGATTGATAGGTTAATTTCAAATACTGACGTTGTTCATCAGAAATGCTTGTATCCATTAATAAGCTGGTCATACCAATAATGCCAGTCAAAGGGGTTCGAATTTCATGACTCACATTGGCCAGAAATTCCCCACGGGATCTATTGGCTTCATCCATCTGAATGGCCATTTGACCTGACAACTGGATGGCCTGTCTCATCTCACGATTTTTTTCTTCCAATTCCAGCCGAGATGCCTCACGGATATCTGCAATCTGGAACTTCATAATGGTGTGTCCAATATTTCTTGTAGCAGATGCCAGAATTGATATTTCAGAATCGCTCCATTTATACGTCTGTTGACAATCTTCAAAATCGATCATTCCCCAGAGTCTGTTTTCCACAAAAATTGGGATAATTAAAATTGAGCGAATGTTCAATCGTTTGAGCATAATCATATTTTCAGCAGAAAAGGTATCAATCGTTCCAAAAATATGTTCTCCTTTTTCCAGGCGTTCCATCCAGTCGTTATCCATTTTATCTTGAAAAAAATGGTCATTTGGATTGGACAAATAAAATCGTTCATCGCGAATCCATTCAAAACAAAGACTGGGCAGACAATAAAAACTATCCTGACTTTGTCTTTCATAAATAAAAACCCGATCAACATCAGCTGCCTTTCCAATGAATGAAAGGGCTGAAGATACACCATCTGCACAGCAGGTTGCTTTTAATAAACAATCGGCCGCTTTGTTCGCGCCAGACAAGAGGATATCCCGACGACGTAAAATCGTTTCAGATTTTTTCAGGCCGATCAATGCTGTATTACATTGATTTTTGGAATGCTCTATCTCTTTTTGTTTACGATGAAGTTCAATAAATACATTCACTTTGCTGCGAAGCACTTCAGGATTAAGCGGTTTGAACAGATAATCAACAGCACCGGACTTATAGCCTTTATACACATGACGCGGTTCCTTATTGATTGCAGTAATAAAAATGATTGGAATATGTCGGGTGCGATTGCTGCTTCGCATTAAATTGGCTACTTCAAAACCATCCATTTCAGGCATTTGAACATCAAGCAATACAAGGGCGAAGTCATGTCGAAGCATTAATCCCAAGGCTTCATTACCTGAGTTGGCTTTTACGATATTCAGTTCATCACATTTAATCAAATTTTCAAGAGATAATAGATTTTCTGGTCGATCATCAACCAGAAGAATACTGATTTTGTCCTTTGAATTTGCTTCCATATATGCCTCTTAATAATAATAACATTAATTATTGATACAACCACATACGCAGCATGGACAATAACTTATCCGGTTCAACGGGTTTGGACATATAATCATTTGCTCCAGCTTCAATACATCTGTCGCGATCACCACGCATGGCTTTGGCAGTCAATGCCAGAATAATGATGTCCTTATATTTTTTTGTTTTTCTGATAGCACGCATGGCTTCATAACCATCCATTTCAGGCATCATCATATCCATGATAATCAAGTCAATATTGTCGTATTTTTCGAGTTTTTCCAATGCTTCTCGACCATTGTCAGCCACAATGATCTGCATCTCCTTTTCTTCAAGCACACTGGATACAGCAAAAACATTTCGCATGTCATCATCCACCATTAAAATGGTTTTATCTTTAAACATGGCATCTCGATCATGGAACTTAATATCATTGCTTGGAACTGTCTTGGGAAGCTGTGTTTTGACTTGATGTAAAAACAACATGCTTTCATCCATCAGGCGATCAAATGATTCGGAGCTGGATTCATTGACAATAATGCGTTGGGCGTATTCCTCCAGGGCATTGGTTTCTTCAACAGTTAACGCTTTATTGGTAAAAATAATGACCGGAATGTCTCTAATCTCAGAATCCTTACGAATTTTTTCCAGTAATTCAATGCCAGACATGTCGGGTAAGTCCACATCTAATATCAAGCAATCAAAGGTTGCTGAAGACAGCATTTCATAGGCCTCTTTTGCAGTGTGGACAGCAGTCGTCATTACATTTTCATTATTAATACTTTCCACAATGCCCATGCTTACAACATCATCATTAATGGCAACCAGTAAATTCTTGATTGATTTTGAAATATAGATTTCAATATGCTGAAAAATATCGTCCAAAGATTGTTGATCAAGGGGTTTGTTCAGATAACCAATGGCACCTTTTTTCAGAGCTTCTTTTTGACGTTCTGGTGTCGCGCAAGTGATAAAGTGAACAGGGATATGTTGCAATGAATCATTGCTTTTCAGTTTTTCCAGAACCATCCAGCCATCCATTCCTGGCAACATAACATCCAGAAAGATGGCATCCGGTTTGAACTCTTGTGCATATTCCAGACCTGTTTCACCATCCGAAGCAATCATGGATTCAAATCCTTTTTCAATGGCCATTTCATGAAGATACATGGCAAAATTTTGATCATCTTCAATAATCAGTAATGTTTTTTCCGCTGGTGTTTTCAGCTTTTCTATTTCTTCTGACGCTTTTTTTAACGCAATTATTTCAATGACAGGCTCCTCAGCTTTCTTCTGCATGGCAATTTGAGGGGGAAGTGTTACTGGTTTAAGTTCTGCTTGTTGTTCTATTTTCTTTTTATCAACTGTGTTCACCTCATTTCTGTTCACAAGGGTTACTCCTCTGAACTTTAATGGTAAAAAGAATGTAAACGTGCTTCCTTGACCCAGGGCACTTTTGAGGATAATATCTCCGCCAAGAATGCGGGCAAATTCTCTGGCAATAGAAAGTCCGAGTCCTGTACCACCAAATTTTCGCTTGGTGGTACCATCAGCCTGACGAAAGGCCTCAAAAATAAGGGTTCTCTTTTCTTCAGGGATGCCTTCTCCAGTGTCAATAATTTGAAATGCAACTGTTTGATCTGGATCCAAATTTTCTGGAACATCTGAACTATTTTTTGCCCAGTCAATTTTAAAGCCGACTTCTCCTGTGGCAGTAAATTTAAATGCATTGGACAATAAATTCTTGATTACCTGCTCAACTTTTTGGAGATCCGTATGAATGAGGAGGGGCAAATCTTTTGCCACTGAAATTTCAAAATTTAAATTCTTTTCTGAAGCTGTCGGAGTGAACAACTGTTCCATTTTTTTCGCAATCATTTTTAAATGCACGTCCTGGGGATGCAGCTCCATTTTACCGGATTCCACTTTCGCCAGATCAAGAATTTCATTGATTAGATTCAGAAGATCATTACCACAGGAATGAACAGTATCAGCAAATCTGGCCTGTTTTTCAGTTAGATTGCCATATTTATTCTCAGCCAGCAGTCTGGAAAGTAGAATAATGCTGTTTAAGGGTGTTCGGAGTTCATGAGACATATTGGCCATAAATTCTGATTTGTAGCGGCTGGCAGTTTCTACTTCATTGATTTTTTCCTTGATAATGCGCTGCGCCCGTTCAAGTTCAATATTTTTATCTTCAATACTGGCTTTTTGTTTTTCCAGCATCGATTTTTGAGCTTCAAGCATTTCATTGGTCTGTCTCAGTTCTTCCTGTTGAACTTCCATTTCTTCCTGCTGCGTTTGCAGTTTGACCTGTGATTCCTGAAGGATTTGTGTACGTTCTTCAAGCTCTTCATTACTCTGGCGGAGCTCTTCCTGTTGCTCCTGAAGTTGTTCTGACTGATTTTGAGTGGTTGTTAATAATTCCTGTAATCGAGTGCGTGACTGAGCAGAATGAATGGCAATGGCAATATGTTCTGCAATGGATTTCATCCATTCCATGTCTGTGTTGCTGAAAGATGAAAGACTTCCCAGTTCAATAGCGCCGATGACATTGTTGTCCAGAAGAAGCGGAAAAACGAGAATGTTTGCGGGTAAATCTGCACCCAAACCGGAATGAATACGCACATAATTCTCAGGAATATCTTTGATTATAATGGCCTGCTTTTCAAGAACAGCCTGACCCAGCAATCCTTCTCCAGGGGCATACCTGTTTGAAATATTTTTACGATGTTCAAAAGCATATGAACTAATTAAATGAAGCATATTTTCTTTTGAGTTCATGATATAAATTGCGCCAAGCTGACAATCCAAATACCTGACAACAAAACTGATGATTCTTGAACATAATGTGGGAATATCATTTTCACCGCGTATGGTATCATTTAGCTGTGTTTGACCGGCTTTTAACCAGTACTGAACCTGATTATCTTCTTTAGATTTACGTAATGCACGGGTCATATCATTTAATGTCATGCCCAATAAATCCTTATCAGACTGTATTGAAACTTCAATACTCAGATCCCCCTGAGCAATGCGATTGGCTTGTGTAACGACCAATTGAAAATTTGAAATCATTTGATTCATTGATTTGGACAGGATATCATGGGGCCCACGTTCATTAAGTTGTGCAGATAAATCGCCACTGGCAATACGATTGGCAGCCTGAGTTGTTTCTTTAATAAAGTCTGCCAATTCACTACAGACAAATGTTAATTTGCCCATCTCATTGTTGGAATGGATTTTATCCAAAGGAAGACTGTATTCATAGTTACTGTAAATATCCAGCTCGCCTTTGACAATTTTTTGTAATACCTGGACAATACTATTTATGGGGTTGGCAATATTTTTCGCCAGAAAATAAGCAATAAAAAGGCCCAGAATAATTGAAAAGAGCGTAGCAAAAAGCATGAAATTAATTGTACGTTGAACGCTTATTGTCGCTTTTTTTTCTCTGATACTCATGAGCGCATTTTCAATATCAACAAATTCATCAAATAATGCATGAATATCATGGTTATGAATGGCTTTCTTTTTTGATGCAATCAAGTCTGCCATTTTTTCAAATATGACCGATTTGGGCAGTTTATTGATTTCTTTTCGTTTTTCAATAATTGGATTGGCAATATCCTGCTGCCATTTTTTGACGCCATTGCAAAATTTTTTCAAACGTGTTGTCTGTTCAGGGTTGTGAGCAATCATTTTGAAAAGGGTTGCAGCATTCTGATCAAATTGTTTGACAACATTCTGGTAGAAGGCCAGGCATTCCGAGTTTCCAAGTATTACAAAACAGCGTTCATTGCTTTCCATTTCAGATACGAGATGTTGTAATTCATAAGTTTTTTCGATAATACGATGTGTACGATCCACCCATTCATAGGTATGCAAAACCTGAGAGACATTGAAATAAACAATAATTGTAATAATTAGTAACATAATTAATGCAATACTGTACCCCAAAATCATTTGTGAACTGATTTTATATTGTTTAAACATTTTTTACTCCTTTTGTTGGATTTTAACACATAAAATTGTATAAAAAAGTTACAGAGTTTGAGCGGGTATAAATATTTATTATTGTTTGGTAAAGTTAATTTAAAATAATGTGAGTATATAACTGTTTTGGGTGAATAGTCAAATAAAATTTTGGAATGCTACCTCGCCTGGTAGCGGACAGAGATAATATCAGCATTGCAATATTTTTGGATGAAATTCAAAATAATCATCTGCCATTTGCCACATTACAAAATTAATTATACTGGATACTTGCAGCATGCAATAGAATCGTTAGCTTGCCCTCATTTTATCGCTGGATCATCAATGGGAATATTAACACAGGAAATCTTAGGAAGAGGGGCATTGTTCGGGCTGGTATGTTGCCGCCCTTTCAGGGCTAAGAAAAAAAATGTATACACTTATAGACCTATCCGGAATTAAAGAACAACTTTTCCAAAAAGAAGGCAAGATATTTACACCAGTGCTGGGAATGAATTTTGGATTTGTAAAAGTAAACTCTGGCGCAACAAAAAAGTAAGCAACAAAGAAATTGAAGTTTTATTAAAACAGAAGGAACTGGTCATAGAATTTGAAGGCAACAGTGCTTTTAACGAAGAGAATCCTCTCAAACTCAATTTATGGATCTATGCACATAATGGCGCAACTGCTCAAGCCATTGACCTTATGCAACAGTACAAAATTTTCTGGTCGGACAAAAAAGATCTTGAAAACTTGCTGAAAGAAGTTGGCTTGCGAAAACTATCTGATATTGGTATACACATTGCAATCATCGAATAATTATGAGTATATTAATTGTTGATGATTCATATTTTAATCGAAAACTGGTTGAATCACTGCTTCTAAAAGCCGGTTATTCGAATATTTTGCATGCTGAATCGGCTGCCGAAGCCTATAAACACCTGGAAAGCCAACCAGTAAACAATACCATTGACATCATATTATTGGATATCATGATGCCTGATGTGGATGGACTTCAAGCCTGTTCACATATCAAGAAAATGCCTTTGTATGCAGATATTCCAATAATTATGGTTACCGCCATGAATGAATCCCAGTCGCTTCAGCCGGCTTTTGATGCTGGTGCGATGGATTATATTACAAAGCCAGTTAATCCAATTGTTTTAAGATCACGTGTTCGTTCTGCCCTGACCCTGAAAAAAGAAATGGACCGCAGAAAAGCCAGAGAACAGGAACTCATTGAAATTGGTGCAAAAATTCAACAAACCCTTCTTTTGGGCAAATTGCCAGAATCTTTTCCTGATCTCGAAATTGCTGCTTTTACTCAGCCATCACAAAAAGTCGATGGCGATTTCTATGATTTCATATGTCATCAAGACAAATGCCTGGATGTTTTTCTTGGCGATGTCATGGGAAAAGGTGTGCCTGCCGCATTAATCGGTGCTGCAACAAAAGCCAATTTCTATCGTGCAATCACACAACTTCTCTTACAAAACAAAACAGATCAAATCCCACAGATTGAACAAATTGTCCAGTATGTCCATGGGGTCATGTCCAATGAACTGATTGAATTGGAAAAATTTGTGACATTATGTTATGTTCGATATCATTGTTCGGATCAATCCATTGATCTTGTTGACTGTGGACATACACAAAGCATTCATTTTCATGCCCTTACAAATGAATGCAGCTTGATCAAAGGAGATAATACCCCCCTGGGATTTATTCCTGATGAAAATTATCAGCAAATCACTTTTTATCTGGAACCGGGGGATATCTTGTTTTTGTACTCTGATGGTTTTACTGAAGCAAGTCAACCTGATGGGACATTTTTTGGCGAAGACCGACTTGTTGCGTGTATCAAAAAACATTGCAAAAAGAATCCAGATTCAATTGTCCAACATATTCAAGACGAAGTTTTCAAATTTGCCAGAACAGATCGTCTTGGGGATGATTTGACATGCGTTGTTTTAAAACGAAAAAACCATAGATGTGCCATTCATGCGATGACTCAACCCGACGATATCAATAGTTTATTAGAAAACAATGATTCCTGTCAATCAATCAAGATTAAAAGTCAACTGATTGAATTACAGAATGTCAGAAAATTTGTAATGAATTACTGTCAATCAATTGATTTAGGAGTGAATGCCAAAGCATTTGTCTGGGAATTGGAAACAGCAATCATTGAGTTGATCTCCAATGTGATCAAATATGCCTATTCAAACGAAAAACATCATGAAATTGTGATTTGTGCGGATACTGATATCAATCAGGTTCGTTTGATTGTTCATCATTGGGGAAAATCGTTTCCAAATCCACCCACTGCACCAAAACCGCCAGAAAAAGAATATCCTGAAGGGGGATATGGTCTCTTTATTATTGATAATTACATTGATCAATGCGTATATTTGGAAAAAGATGATATGATGAATTCTATTGTGTTAATTAAAAATAAAAAAAATGATGTCAGCGAAACAAGTTGAATTTTTTAAACATAGACATTGATTTATCTTATTTATCCCAGATAATAAAGCCACAATCCAACAACTTAATCTTGCCTAAAAATTGCAAATACATTAATTGATCAAAATATATTTTGAATGAAACATTGATTTTCTGCCTGATTCATCCGATAAATCAGTGTTAAACTGTAAAATAAGAGAGGTTAACATGAAAACAAAACTTTACACATATGTAATTGCAATATGTATGCTTCATATTTTTAACTTACAAGCCTGGTCATGTAAGATTGGCTATTATACTGATGGTCGTACTTACGACACAACGCCAGCCGCAATTATTGAAGCAACAGGGTATACACCAACACACATTACAGATATTTCCACATTTGATTTGACGCAGGTTGATGTGCTCATGGTTAATGTGGAATCAAACACTGGCCCATCAGAGGACTTGCTGGGGCGTCTTACGTTCCTTGAAATCTGGATTAGAGATGGTGGCAAGATGATTGTTCATGATCGTTCTGCTGGAAATGCGGGTAATGCCCTCTTAATTAATACCTCCGCATCTTTGCTTCGAAATACCAATACCTTGATCAAACTTGCACCCTATGGCACAGGAAATAATGCCCTGATTCAGGGCGATCATGGTACGATTACTGAAAACACCTTACAGAATACAAATGGTTTTGTTGTGGCATCCACCTTGCCATCAACGACAATTCAATATCTGGTGTCATCAGATAAAACCAGTAATGTTGCAGCGTTTATTTATCCCCTGGGAATGGGGTATATTTATTACTCCGGAATCCCATTGGATTATTATTTTAGGCTTTCTGACAGCTCCCAGCCCGGACTAAACTATCGTACAATATATACACCAAACCTGCTGGACATGATGTGTCAGCTTGACATTCAAACGGAACCCGAACCTCAAATAGGTGACACATGTGCAACCGCCCAGGATTTAACAAAATTGACAAGTCCTTATGCTGCGACAACGACAGGTTATTTACCAGATTATTTTAATTATTGTGGCAATTATGCACCTGATCGTGTTTTTTATATCGATGTGCCTAAAGGCCATCAAATTAAAATCCAACAAATTTCTAACACCTATGATTCTCAGCATTCAATGCGATATGGGGGGACTTGTCCGGGCGCATACGAAATTGTGTGTGTAAATGATTCTGACACACGTGAGGAAACATGGCTTAATCTGACCGGTCATCCTGAAAGAGTTTATTGGATCAATGGTGCTTATTACAGGGATGATCATGGCGATTTTATACTCAAATGGGAACTGACAAAACCGGATATCAATGCCTTCTGGATAGGTGATGTATCCAATGACTGGGATGACCCGGGTAACTGGGATATCGCTCATGTTCCCAGTGGAATTGTGGGGGTTACCATTCAAGCAGGTGCTTTGCATTATCCACAACTGAATGGCCAACTGGTGATCAATCAAGAAAATAATGATTTTACTTATCAGTGCCGTCAATTGACCATTGAAAAGGGCGGAAAACTGACAACAAATAATATGGTCGTCAATTATGGCAGCATTCAAATCAATGGAGGTACTTGGAATCATAGAGATTTTCATGATGAATCAATTGTTCTGGAAGATCAAAGTGTTCTGGAAATCAATGATGGAAGCCTTTCATGTGGTGATCCAGGACTTCATCATCAGACAGATTTAATTGTTAAAATAGGTGGCAAACTGATTGTCAATGCAGGTTCTCTTGAAATTACAGACAGACTGGTAATTTCAAATGGCGCTCATTTTACTGCAATCAGCGGGCATGTATCTATTGGAACCTATACCGGAACGATCACTGACAATGCGCATGTTGTTTTTGAAATTGGTGGACGACAAAGCACTTTTTATGTGGATCAGGCAACAATCGAAATTAAACGTTCGGGCGATTCCAGTAATCCTGGCCTCTGGTTTCATGAAGATGCTTCAATTTCATTGAACAATGGCATCTTTGTTTTCAGCAATGCCAGTGAGCAAATACAAAAACTCTATGCCAGATTCAATGGTCATGTAATTCCAAATGTTATGGTGCAGATGTTAGATAATACGCAGGAATTAATTTTTTGTAACTCACAGAATACGATCGGTCAGCTCACAATTACCAGTGGTTCTTTTCGATTGAATGGTACGCATTTATCGTTAAATGGAAAAAACAGTCCTGCAATAACAGTTGGTGGTGATGATGGCGTATTACTTGTTGATAGTGGCACTTTAGCGATTACTCAGAATCAGGCATCTTTTACTGCCATAGAGGTTCAATCGGGTGGACAGGTGGAAATTCAGACAGATGGTTTTTTAGATCGTCGGGTTTCAATTGCAGATAGCTATTCAAAGGTTTTCCATATCAATAATGGTGGTGAATTTTTGATCAATGGCGGCACAGTTTTTTTGAATAATCAACATACAGACTATGCCTGGGGCATGACTGTTGATTCTGGTGGTTTGTTTTCAATGACCGATGGCAGCTTTCATAATGATGCTGAGACGCATTGCTATGGAACATTGCGCTTTCAAGGAGGCACATTTCATGTCGCTGCCCTGACAGATGAAATCCAATCCGCTTTCAACATTTATGGGGGCGCAGCAATTTATGCTCAGAATACAATTTTTGATACCTTTTCCATGATCAGTGGAATAAAGGGGATTCATGTTTATAACAATGCAAGCATTGGTAATTCAACAGGTGATGATCGTTTTGATTTTGATGGCTGTACATTTCAGAACTGGCATCCACAGGGACAGGCACTGACTGTTGAAAATACAGAATCCTTTACCCTTTCTTCACCTATTTTTATTAATACGAATGGCAACAACATTGCCAAAGAATCAACCGGAGTGATTTCAGTAAATGATTATATTGGCAATCGCGGGGGGGAAGCCTTTGATGCTGAACCTGAAGGCTGTACCAAAAACTATGTAAATTGGGATAATACTGTCAGTATATCGGGAATAAACAATACAGGGACAGCAATCAAACCTGCAAATGGACAAACACAATACTATGCCGCAAATAGTTTTATAGAAATATCAGGTATGGCTGAAAATGGTGAATCTATTCTCTGGACAGTGGCACCTGCTGATGCAACCATACCCGAATATGGAGAAAGCAGTTCAGAACAGATTACACTTCAAAAAAATTGTACAGTTACATGGTATTCCGGTACTGCTGGAAAATGGCTTGGCTTAAAATCCACTGAATGGGATGAACCCTCAAATTGGGCAGACCATAAAATTCCTACAAAAACGACCCCTGTCAACATTGATTCGGGTTGTTCAAACTATCCTGTACTGAAGAAAAGTCTTTCAATCAATAGTGATCTGGGCACATACAAATGTATGAGTATTTCACTTTCATCTGGTGCAACAATAACAACATCTGCAAATGTGTATTGTTATAGTAGTATTGACATACAACAGGCATCATGGCTGCATCAGAGCAATTCACTTGATTCTTTTCAGATTGATGCTGGTGGAAAACTGCGCGTGAATCATGCCACATTTACTTCGCCAGGATTGATTATTAATAACAATGGCCTGTTAGAAATCAATAACAGCACAGCTGATTTTGCTTATGGAATTCATAATGCGCATGGATCAGTCCATGTTTCAAACAGTATTTTGTATTTTGGTAATGCGGATGATCTCAGTGTGTCTTCATTGAAATTGGCAAGTAGTAATACTGATCTAATAATGGATAACAGTCAGCTTATATTTCAAGGGGATGCTGGTGTCAGTCAACCTTGCATTCAACTACATGCCAGCGCACCAATAAAATTGGAAAATACAGACATCATTTTTCAACTTCGCGAAAACCAGAATACCATGCATGCTGATTTTGCAGGTAAAACAGTTGATGATGTTTTTATTCGCATGTCAAAAGAAACACAAATACTGAAACTGATTAACTTCAATGCAACAATGAACCATTTGTTTGTTGAAAATGGAATACTGGATATTAATGGCAGAAATCTTTACTTATTGGGTGATAGAACCGCGATGACCATTGGACATGAAAATGCAACAGAGGCAGTAGTTCAATTGACATCAGGCAATATTTTCATCAACAATAATGCATCAGACATTGCCATGCATATTATTCAAAATGGCCATTTTCTCATTTCAGGCGGCAGATTCGAAAAAAATCTGAAAGCGGGTGACACCCATGATCAAATGATCTGGATTGAATCAGGCATATTTGAACAAACAGGAGGAACTGTTCTCATTGATAACCAATATAAAGATTATCATTGGGATGTCCTGATTGAAAGCCAGGGAATTTTCAAACTCAGCGACGGCACGTTCCAAAATGATGGACGTATTACATGCAAGGGCCGAATGGATCTGGATGGCGGAAGCATTCAAATACTTCCAAATGCTTCTAATACCAATGCAATGATCCATGTTCTTGAAAATGGCAATATACAAGCCCAACATACAAATTTTCAAGGAACCGGTGTTCACGTTGATGAAAATGCATCCATCGGAACCGATCCAGGCAATGATAACGATGATTTTGATTATTGTTCTTTTCAAGATTGGTCTGGAAGCGCATTAACATTAAGCAATGGTGAATCCTTTACCATGACTTATCCTTCTTTTGATAATACAGTCACAAATATTCGCAAAAATACCACTGGCTTTATTAATATTATTGGCTCAAAAAATGGTTCTCACTGGGGGGAAGCATTTGACAGCGATCCTGAAGGCAGCCAGATAAATATCATCAACTGGGAAGATACACGCACTCTACTTGCTGAATCTGCCACAGCTTTAGCCCTTTCTCCAGTATCAAATCAAACTGTATATTATGCCTCAGAGACAACGGCTTCTGCAACTGGCGAATTGTTGACCGGTTCTGTTATTAACTGGGTGATTGATCCTCAAAATTCAGGTTCACCATCCAGGGGAGAGGGATCATCGGCAGCGTTTATCATCAAAGAAAATGCAAAGATTAGCTGGTATTCTGGATTTCCTGGGCATTGGACTGGCAGAACGTCATCAGAATGGCTCAATCCGGAAAACTGGAGTGATCATCGTGTGCCAGACTATCGCGTTGATGTATTGATTTCAAGTAATTGCAATATATATCCGGTTTTGGACGCCCCGCTTTATATTAACCAGAATATGGGTTCAATCCAGTGCCGGGCTCTATCCATTGAAGAAGGAGCAACATTGACTGTGGCCTCAACTGTGATGGCCTACAGTATAATTGAAATAAATGGTCATTGGATCCAGGAAACAAATTCAGACAATGCGATTCAATTATTTGATGGCAGCCAGCTTCAATTAAACAATGCTTCATTTTTTATTCGTCACACATCAGATGATGTTCTCACAGATATCTGGGTTCATAATGGCGCCATATTTCAAATTCACAACAGTGATCTGAACACCCAAGGTCGTATTCTGAATAATGGCAGCATAGAATTGAATCAGGCCAATTGGCAAATCAACAATAATTTTAATAATGCCATTGATTTACAAAATGGCAGTTTTATGGAAATAACTGGCGGTCAGTTATTCTGTGGAGATGCCGCAATACATTCACAAACCGATATACATGTTGGTATAGACGCACGTCTGACTGTGAATGCTGAGAGCAATGTTCAGATTGTTAATGCTTTAAAAATAGATGGTCATTTTATTGCAAATGCTGGCCATATTCAGGTGGGAACCTATGAAGGCAGTGAATCAGTCAGTTCAGATACCCGCTTTGATATTCGTGAAAATTCAACTTTTACCTTAAACCAGGCAAAAATTGAAATAAAAGGCTCAGGCGATAAAACCAAACCCGGCCTGTACTTTCATGATCAGGCCAATGTTGTCATTAATGGTGGAGAAATTATTTTTTGCAATGCCAGACAAAGTGATACACATTTGTATGCCATCCCAAATAATCATGAACTGCCATTTGTATCTGTAAACATGACCGATCCAGACCATGAAGTGGTATTTGCTGATTCGGATCATCAAATGAAACAACTGGATATCAATCGTGGTACTGTACGATTGGATCACAATATTATTAATTTTACAGGCAGCAGTCCGGCAATCAAAATTGGAGATGACGCGGGTGATAATGATGCCAAATTGATTGTTGAAAATGGCGAACTTAAGATCAATCAGAATGTTCAGACCTTGCAGGCCTTGTTAATTCATTCAGATGGTATTATTGACATTATGACAGGCGGTCATTTTGAACGTCAACTGTCTATTGCAGATTCCAAATCAGATGTCATTAAAATTAGTGATGGAGGAGAATTCCATCTTAATGGTGGCAGTGTTACCTTGGACAATCAACAACCCCAATATGCATGGGGCATGACAATAGCTTCTGGTGGTCTGTTTCACATGAACAGCGGGGTTTTCAGCAATGATGCCTTAATTGACTGCCGTGGACATATGCGTTTACAAGGTGGTACATTTAATATTGCTTCACAGGATGAAAGAGCAGCATCATTTAATATTAATACCGGAGGCCGAATAGAGGCAAGGGAAACTATTTTTGATCGTTTTTCACAGGTCAGTGGTTTAAATGGTATTAACATTTCTGGCGATGCATTTGTTGGCAATTCCAGTGGAGATGATGATTTTGATTTTGATGCTTGTAAGTTTAAAAACTGGAATTTACAGGGCGTTGCGTTAACAGTAAACAACTCAGAATCTTTTACCATCGCGAATCCTGTTTTTGAGAATTCAGAGGGTAAAAGTATCAGTACAACAACAGCATCAGTTCATGTAACCGGTTCCAGTCTGGGGTCACGCGGCGGAGAAGAATTTGATGATGAATTTGAAGGCAGCATACACAATCAAATCAACTGGCCAGATACCATTTCTCTGAAAGGTAAACAATCCACTGCTCAGGCCATACTTCCAGATAATGGAACATACAGTTATTATGCCGCCAATACATTAATCAAAGTGTCAGGTAAAGCTTATGAGGAAAATCCATCACTTTTGTGGGAAATAACACCATCAGGATCAAGTATTCCTGAATCTGGTGAAAGCAGCCCCTCGCAAGTTTCATTGCTGAAAAGTGCTGTAATTATCTGGTATTCTGGAGATTTCGGCCTTTGGAAAGGCAGCAAATCAAGTGACTGGAACGATAAAGCAAACTGGGATGATCATAAAATTCCTGATATCCTGACAGATATAATTATCCCTGATAATTGTACATATTATCCTGTGCTGGATGAATCACTTTCAATTGGTAGTACAGATGGCTTAAATCAGTGTAACAGCCTGACATTGCAATCAGGATCCAAAATTACAACCCATGCAAATGTTTATTGTAATAATTCCATTCAAATGATGAATGCATCATGGATTCATAATGCAAATTCGATGGATAGCTTTCAAATACTTAGCAATGGACAGTTTGAACTTGATTCGAGTGTGTTAACCATTGGCAATGATTCATCATTGGCTGCTTTGACAATACTAAATGACGCAAAATTCATTGCAGAAAACAATAGTACAGTGAATGTATATCATGGCATGCATATACAATCCAATGCCAATGTTGAATTCAGCAATACCGGCCTGTTCATTGGATTGGGCGAATCATTAACAGATCCCATATGGACAATTGCAGAAAATGCGAACATTCAAATGAATGAGAGTGATATTCAAATTAAGGGCTGCGCAAAAATCAATGATGCCTCCATTCAGTTTCACAGCAATGCAAACGTTTCGTTTGTCAACACGCCCATCCATTTCACGTTCAGTGACTTACATGATGATATACTTGCTGATTTTGGCGGCCATACTGTCAATGACATTTATATCCAAATGACGAATGTCAATCAAGCCCTCAAATTGAGTAAAAACAATGTACAGGTAGATCATTTAATTATTGAAAATGGTACATTTGATCCCAATGGCAACACCATCCTGATCTCAGGAAATAATACAGCTATTATACTTGGTGATAATAGTTCTATGATGGAAGCCCGACTGGAAATGAATTCAGGTAATATTCAAGTTACCGGCCAATCTTCAGACATTTGTGCCATGCATATTTATAAGAATGGTTTGTTTGAAATGACTGGCGGCTCATTTACCAGAAATATTTCATATAATGATTCTTTTGACAAAGTGCTTTGGATTGAAGGAACCTATTCTCAATCTGATGGTACAGTGATTATTAATAACCAGCATGACAATGAACACTGGAACGTTTTAATTGCTGACAAAGGCACTTTTCAATTGAGCGGCGGCCTTTTTGAAAATGATTCTCGTATTTCATGCTATGGTACAATGGATTTAAGTGGTGGTCATATCAAAATTTCCACCAGTCAAAATGAAACAGATGCAGGCATTGATATCTTTGCAGCTATTCGGGCTAAAAACACAACTTTTTCTCGATACAGTCATTCATCAGCAATTGCTGGAATCAATATTCAACAATATGCAAAAATTGGCAGTGAAACAGGTGATGATGACTCTGATTTTGATTTCTGTCAATTTGAGGACTGGTATATTAATGGATATGCACTTTCATTAAGTAATGGTGAGTCTTTTACAATAACGAATCCAGTTTTTATCAATCCGGGTGGAAAGAATATCAACGCCAATGCCACTATTTATGTAACAGGATCTTCTTTGGGCAACCGTGGTGGAGAGCAGTTTGACTGTGATCCTGAGGGAAGCACCATCAATACTGTTCACTGGGAAGATACACGGAAATTAACTGGAAAAGATGCTACATCCTCAGCAATATCACCTCGAATGAATGAGACCTTCTATTATGGAAAAAACACATCTGTTAATGCAGTTGGCCAATTATTGACAGGTACAGCAATTCACTGGCGTATTATCCCCCCTGAAGCGGCAACACCTATAAAGGGTGATGGTGAATCTGCCTCTTTTACTATCAATGAAAATGCAGAAATCTTCTGGTATTCAGGTGTTCCTGGTAAATGGACAGGCGAAATATCTTCAGAATGGTCAAATCCAGCAAACTGGTCTGATCATGAAGTACCTGATCACACAATTGATGTGGTCATTTCTGGCAATTTATCCCATTATCCCATATTAAACGAAGATTTGTATGTGAATTCTTCTGAAGGGACAAATCAGTGTCGTAGTTTAAAACTTGAAAAAGCTGCAGAATTTACCACTACGTCTCGTGTTATCGCCTATAACGCTATTGAAATTGATAAGGCCACATGGTTACAGGAAACAAACAAAAATAATGCGATTGTTCTGAACACCGGGGGACATCTAAATGTCAGGGATGCGACATTGATTGTAGGGCAGGTAAATACCGATCGGCAAACATGTGTACAAATCAACCAGGGCGGTATTTTTGAAATTGAATCTGGCATGATATCCATTGCTGATAGTTTTCATGTGGCTGACAATGGTGAATTTATAATGTCTGATGGGAAAATAATTCTTGGAACAGAAAGTTATGCCCTCTCCACAACAACCGGTATTCCATCCGGTTTAACAGGTATTTTTCAGATGGATGATGCTTCTCATATGCGTATTTCCGGTGGAACCATTGAAATTCAGACCAGTTGGAATCAAACAAAAGCCTTACACTTGGATTTGGCTGTTCAGGTGGATGTTTCCGGTGGAGAATGGATTTTTAATTCTTTTGGATCAGACCCTTTGAATATTTATGCAAATTTTGGCGGACATGAAATTTATCAGGTGCGGGTTAAAATGGGACAGGCAGATCATTCTTTGAATCTCTCTGATCATAACGCCTGGTTTAATGAATTAAAAATTCAAAGGGGAATTTTTAATCTCAATTCACAAAGCCTTTCTTTTAAAGGCACAGGGCCATCAATTATCATTGGAGATAAGGTCGGGCTTGATGATGCAAAATTGCTGCTAAAAAATGGTGAAAGTATTCTTGTAAATCAGGCCATAGCAGATGTCAAAATTATGCTGATTCAGGATGATGGTCATTTTTTAATGTCTGGCGGGCAATTAAGAAGGGATGTTTTTGTTGAAGATGATTTTGATGCTGTCATTCATGTAACATCAGGGGGGATATATGAACAGAACGGAGGCGAAGTTGTCATTAACAATCAATCTTCAGAAAACTATTGGGGCATATGGATTGATAATCAGGCAGATTTTTATTTAAATGGCGGCAGCTTTTTCAATGATGCCAGAACCTGGTGTTTTGGTAATATGCACCTGAACAATGCGACATATGTGATTGCAGACTCGGAAAATGAAACCCATGCCATTTTTTCGGTTGAAAACACAGGTCGTATCCAGGCGCAGAATGCCATTTTTTCGAACATATTCAGTGAACAGGGAATTGTAATCAAAGCAGGTGCAAAAATCGGTCAGAGCGCTGGTGATGATGATTTTGACTTTGACCAGTGCCACTTTGAAAATTGGCATATGGTGGGCTTTGCCCTGACTGTTGAGAATTCTGAAACATTTACTATAAATCATGCTGTATTTGATAACAGTGGTGGTCAGAATATAAACAAACAATCTGTCGGACAAATCAGGGTGATCGGTCAATCAACAGGTACACGTGGCGGTGAACGTCATGATAGTGATGCGGAAGGCGGACTGACCAACTATATTCATTGGGATGATACTGTCAGCCTGACGGGTGTGAGCATTTCAGGAGAGGCTGTCAGACCAGCAAATCAGCAAAGTATGTATTTTGTGACAGGTTCAGAAATTTCAGCTATTGGTAAAGGTTTCCCAATAAGTTGGGAAATTTCACCACCAGAAAGTGTTTCCATTACTGCTGGTGACAGTACGCCGGCTGAGTTTGTTTTAAATGATAATGCAATCATTAAATGGTATTCAATCAAACCTGGCATGTGGCGCGGTTTGGTGTCTTCAGAATGGCATGAACCAATGAACTGGGATGATGGAAATATCCCTAGTAAAAGTCAAAATGTTACAATTCCTTATACCTATACCCATGCACCGATTGTCAATATGCCGGCAGTTTGTAACAACCTGACCATGAAACAGAGCGCTCAGTTGTCTCTTCAATCAGAGTTAATCATTTATGGAAATCTGTATATTGAAGCGGATGCTCAGCTAGACAATGGCAATACGACAATTGAAATTCATGGTGACTGGATCAATGAAGGTATTTTCAATGCACAAACCGGAACAGTTGTTTTTTCAGGATACAGTAATTGTCAGATTATTCAAAATACAGATACTCCAATGGATTTCAATCGTATGGTTATTGATAAACAAATATCAGCAGTGCTTAGTTTTGGTGCTGTCAACATTCAAAACGCCTTGATTCTAAAAACCGGCATCCCACATTTTACAGGTTTATTGCAATATGCTCCTGATGCCATGCTCACCTATGCTGGATCGAATGATCAAACAACAGGAACAGAATTGAACTGCAAGACCTTGCCCTCAGTGATTCACATTGATTCCTCGTCAGGTGTATATCTGTCCCAGAATCTTTCAATTGTCGATTCTCTTTTGTTTACAAAAGGATATCTTGTTATTGGTGACCATGACCTGCATATTCAGGAAGATGCTGTTGTTGATGGGACGTTCTCAAATAAAACTTCCATTGTAAGCAATGGATCGGGTGCATTAATTGCAGATATCAATCAACCGGATACGCTATATTTTCCATTGGGCAGTATCAGCGAAAAAGGGGGGTTTGCACCATTTACAGTCGTTTTTCATGAGGGTGTTTTCAATGATGGTCAGCTTCGTATTCAAGCAATCAAAGATAAACCAGTGGAAAATACCAGTATATCCAATTATGCAGATCAATACTGGGATGTATCATCATCAGGCATTACTAACTATTCCTGCACAGTTATGGCGGATCTGGATCATGAGGACATCCAGGGCGAAAACCTTTATTTTGGACGCTGGAATGGTCAAAACTGGTATCTTCTCAATCCCATGCAGGAGAATACGCCAAAATTTTCAGGTAAGGTCAATGATTTTGGTTTGTTTACAGGTGGTGAATACAACACCTTTGCCAGTCGAATTATCCTGTCTGGACTTATAGATCATTTTTGTGGTGTTAAAGCGGGGGGCATTTCAGATGAAAAAAGCTATGAAATTTCCGGAATTAATTTACTGGATGATATCATTATTTCCCCTCCTGAACAATTTGAAATATCCACTGAAAGCGAAAGCGAAACTGGATTTATTACCTATCCTCAACAATTGCGCTTATCTCCGGTTCATGCAAAAATTCCTGAAACTTCAATTTTTGTAAGGTTCAGGCCATCAGGAAATGAAAGTATTCAAAATAATATTTTTCATACATCTGTAAACGCTCAAACACAAAAAGTCCTGGCCAGTGGCAGTCCTCTTTTTATTCGGACAATTACATTAAGTTACCCCACACCGACTGATAATCTTCAGGTAAGACTGGTATTTGATCCAGCAATATTTGAATACAATCATGTACTTGATGGGGGTGCAGACATTCGTTTTAGAAAAGATCAACAGAATCTGCCTTACTGGATCCAGGAATGGAACCCTGAGGGAGAATCCATTATCTGGGTGAGTATTCTTGATAGGGGTGTGAGTTCATTTGATATGGAATATGGAAAAGATATCATGCCACCTGCATCCAGTGGTGAAGATACCTTTGTATTATTTGATGATTTTTCAGGTAGTGAGCTGGATACTGAAAAATGGCAAAAAATGAATGTCTCGACGACCCTTTCCAGTGGTGCTCTTGTGATTCGATCCCAAAATGAAAATGGCGGCATCAGCTCAATACAATCATTTGAATCCACAGATACCTATGCTTATGCAGCCGTGTATAAGGCATCATTAAATGTAAACAATGTTTTTACTATGTTTGGATTTTCTGCGGGAACAGATCCCTGGTTAAACAGAACAGGTATTTATGGTTATATAGCATTAAGTCGCTTTGGAAAACAAAATGGGGCAACAGCACCCAGCCATGAAAGCAACAAGGCCATTGCCTTGTATGATGAAAACATTATGCATTTGATGACAATTGCCTTGAATCAGGGGTATGGCTTTGATGATAACTATATTGAGTATGATGGCGCTCCGGTGTCCACTGCCCATGCTGCAATCTCTACATATGAGTCTGGCGGTAATTCAACTGTTGAATGGATGTTTGTATACAAAAATGCGACCCCTGAAATTATTTCCACAATAGGTGCTGAATGTAATATGCCTGGTGGTGGAATCTGGTTGGGTAATATCAATTCAGACTGGTCAAATCCAGAGAATTGGAATACCGGTGGAGTGCCTAAAGACTCGGATAATGTGCATATTGGTCCAGGGTGCCCCAATATGCCCCAGCTTTCAACTACAGCAAATTGTAAAAATATCGAAATTAAGCGAAATGCATCTTTAAACCTTAACAACTCTCAATTGAATATTTATGGAGAATGGAAAAACAATGGCACACTGATTCCACAAAATGGTGCGGTCTGTTTCAAAGGCAGCATTGATGTTGATGCTGCTGGATTAGGGCCTGAAACGCAAATCGTTGGTAATGTAAATCATACCCAACGATTTGATTATTATGGCAATTATTATTTGGGATACAAATTTAAAATTACTGAAGACATTACTGTTTTATCATTTCGTCGTTATTTTGGTACACGCATCAAATTATGGACAGATAGTGGAACATTATTAGCTTCAATTGATTTTAATCTTCCGGATGGGCAATGGACAAATCATACACTGTCTGAACCTGTTACATTAACAGGCAATGAATCCTATGTAATTGCCGCATATACAGGTGGTGAACCTTACTATTTATGTGAAGCTATTGACAGCAGTTTTCCTGATGGAAATATGCAGGAATCCAGACGTTCTTCAGGCAATCGATTCCCAGATATTTTAAGCTCTGTCCATTGGTGGATGGTTGATTTGGTGTATAAAACAGGCTCAGGAACTGGTTTTGAAAATTTTCATCAACTCATTGTGCAAAAAACTGGAGATCATTATGTGGAACTGCGAAATGTGCATATTGAAAACCGACTTACAATGAAAAGTGGACAATTAATTATCAATAATTTGCTGACATACAGTCCGGATGCTGCCCTTGAATATGCTGTGGATACTAACTATACGACAGCGCAGGAATATCCAGCGATTGATGGTCCCAATAATGTTATACTCAATGGGAATGGCACTGTGAATCTAAACTTTGACAGACAAATTAATGGACGATTAACACTGGTGAATGGTACATTTCGATTGGGCAAGAATAATCTTAGCTTTGGGCCTGACACCAGTGTAAAAATATCCGGGCAGAATTCATTTCTTGTGACAGATGATTCTGGAAAGATTCGTCAATATCTGGATCATACGCGAACATGTGTTTTTCCTTTAGGTTATACACATTTTTTGCCTTTAACAATAGATATCCAATCGGCCCAAATGGAAAACAATGCGTATATGGATGTCAGCCTTCAAAATACACCTTATTCTCTAAGTAAACCTTCCAATGCTCTGACTGCATTAAATCGATACTGGCAAATTGAACAATCAGGTATTTCTGACATGTCATGCGATATTCACGCAGTTTATACTGATGACAATATTCCAGAAACAGCCAATGAAAAGTATTTTATGGGAAATTATAAAAGCAATGATCAATGGTTATTTCTAGAGCGAGTGGATTTGCAGGCCAATTCATTTGAAGGCAATACAATTGATCCACAAATCGTTACTGC
>Ga0272440_1001001_pt1 | contig 23583 bp, 8 predicted proteins | sample SSMMMBAug17_FD_192440 | JGI IMG/M metagenome (GOLD analysis project Ga0272440, IMG submission 192440) | Marine sediment archaeal communities from Little Sippewissett salt marsh, Falmouth, MA, United States - SSM-MMB-Aug17 | ecosystem: Environmental > Aquatic > Marine > Wetlands > Sediment ...
GACGAAATATATTCGACAATATTATATCAACGATACCAAGATACATTGAAAAAAATAAGACTAGACCAATCACAACGATTGTTGTTCCCATTGTTTGTTTTCTGTTGGGCCAAGCGACCTTTTTTAATTCAACTCTCACTTCTCTGAGGAATTGAACTGATGTTTGAATGAATTGGGGTTGTTGAAATCTTCTTTCTTTATTTTTTCCTCCTGCTGGATCGCGATAACTTTTTACATTAGACGTTCCTTGTACCTTTTCGATACCATTATTATTTACAACACTCTCATTTTCTTCTGCACTATCTTTTCTCTTCTTTTTTTTGGTTTTAAATGTATTTTTTTTTTTTAAAATTCGTCCCATTGATTTGTCTTCTTTTCTGTATGACACATTTAGCTATGTTAAAATATGGCTATTATTTTTTTGTTATGTTAATAATTAACCTTTATGTAAATCATCTCAGAAAATCTTAATAATTTTTAAAAGATGAACATACCATAATCAATAATTAGCAGGCCAGGAGGGACTCGAACCCCCAGCATCCGGATTTGGAGTCCGGCGCTCTACCATTAGAGCTACTGGCCTTTTTATTTTGTTTCTCTATGTTTTGTATGTTTTCTACAAAATCTACAGTATTTACTAAACTCCAATTTGTCTGGAGTTGTTCTTTTATTTTTTGTTGTTGTATAATTTCGTTGTTTGCATTCTGTACAAGATAATGTCACTATAATTCTCACAATGAAACTCCTTCATGTTTTCATATTTTTAAGCCCACGACCGGATTTGAACCGGTGAAACCTCTTCCTTACCAAGGAAGCGCTCTACCTGCTGAGCTACGTGGGCGTCATGTTCCATTCTCTCTCAGATTATTTATAAAATTGATTTGTTTTATATTCTCAATATCGAAAAGAAATTATCATATCTACGAATGATTTAACTACTTGTGAATGATTCTTAACTACGTTCTTTTTTTTCAATTACATAAAATAAATGAAGCGGGAGACGAGTCTCGAACTCGCGACATTCAGCTTGGAAGGCTGATGCTCTACCAACTGAGCTACTCCCGCTCATACAACTATTTTCAATTCAATTCATGAATTTTCAATTCAATTCATGGTGGGGGGAGGATTCGAACCTCCGAAGGTATCCACCGACAGATTTACAGTCTGTTCCCTTTGGCCACTCGGGAACCCCACCAAGAATCATTGATATAATGAGAGCCAGCGGAGGGACTCGAACCCCCGACCAACTGATTACAAATCAGTCGCTCTACCTGCTGAGCTACGCTGGCCTTTATAAACCCTGATAAAAAATAAAATGGACTATTTAATAAATTTATTTAAAAGATGCAAGTCTTTTTTTTATTTTTTTATATTTTTTGGTTGTTTATAACCAACTATTTAGCATTGATCGTTCTCAACTATCTGAAATAAAACGATGAACCAAAGATTTAAATATTGATAATATTAATTATTTCAATTTGTTAAGCAAACTTTCACAATAAAAATATTTCAAAGACATTTAATATGATAATTAATTGCCTTGCAAATCATTTTGTTGGATGATATTTTTTTGAATTTATTTTTTATGGAATTATATAATCTGCTTATTTCCAATGATATTTTATAGAATTGTATTGTCTATTGTAATTGATAGAATTGTTTGAAATTGTTAGAATAGAATATTTTGTTATGAGTAGAATTATTGAGGAACTTTATTATTTAGGATTCCCAAATATTAATCATAACAATTAGAATTCAGATAAATCATAACAATTAGGATTCCCAAATATTAATCATAACAATTAGGATTCCCAAATATTAATCATAACAACATAACAACTCAATTTCTAACTTTTATTGATTATCTTTGAATTATTAATACAATCACTTAGTATTTTGGTTTATTAAAATAATCCTATTATTTCAATCCCTATTTTTTTTAGGATATGAGGAGGAAATGAATGTTAACTCGTTTAATTAATTTATTATTTTTTCTTTTTATTTTTATTCTCTATTGTTCAATCAGCATGGCTTCTGAATTCAAATTAACTGCCTTTGATGGGTCTGCATTTGATTCTTTTGGCAAAGCTGTTGCAATGACAGATGATTTTGCTATTGTAGGCTCAATATTTGATGATTATGGGATATCATCTGGTGCTGCATATATATTTCAACGCAATAATACTCAATGGACTTTCCATCAAAAATTAATGAGTTGTGATCAAATTGAAACAGAAATTTCAACTCCTTTTTGGGGTAACTATTTTGGTCGTTCTGTAGGGATTAGTGATAAAGTTGCTGTTGTTGGCGCATATGGAGATGATGAAATAGCACCCTCTGCTGGTGCTGCATATATTTTTAATAGAGTTATAGATTCTTCAGGCCAATCTATTTGGAAATGCGGAGAGAAATTAACCATTCCTGAAAGCAAAACTGAAGATCGTTTTGGCTTTTCTGTAGCGATTTATCAAGACTATATTATAATTGGTGCTTTTGGTGATGACACAATGGGAAGTGACTCGGGTGCGGCTTATTTATTTCATTTTAAAAATTCTAAATGGACGTTGATCAAAAAATTAACAAATCCTCAGGGAAAAAGAAATGACAATTTCGGTTACGCTGTCAGCATTACTAAAGATTTTGCTCTTGTAGGTGCAAAGGGAGATAGTTCCAATGGCATTGCGGCTGGAGCTGCGTTTGTTTATTCCCTTCAATCGTTGAATAATCCCCAAAAATTAATCCCATCACGTGCTAAAAATGGCGATCAATTTGGCATCTCAGTTTCTATTTATCAATCCAATTTAATAGTAGGTTCCAGTCCATTGGAAGTCACACCACCATTTGGTTCTGCTTGCATTTTTCAATATAGTTCATCCAGTTGGTCAGAGGTGACTTCTCTATCTTCATTACAAACGATGCCTTCTGATCATTTTGCTTCTTCAGTTGCAATATCTTCCAAATTTGCTCTTATCGGGGCGGATGGAGATAATACGCTTGGTCAATCTGCGGGGGCAATCTACATATACGATAAATTGAGTACAGGTTGGCATTTTAAACAAAAAATTTCAGGTTCTGATAGTAGTTCAGATGATCGTTTTGGATATTCTCTATTCGCTACTGATCAACATTTTATTATAGGTGCGCTGCAAGATAATGATCATGGCAGTGACTCTGGGGCAGCTTATATCATTAATGACTATGCCGGTATTAAAATGACTGTTTCAAAGGACAATGTTAACATCCCAGCACGCGCAGGAAGTTTTGATCTATTTATTTCTAAAATTGGTGAAGGCGAATTTTATTATACTGCGACTTCTTCTGTTTCATGGCTAACGATTTCAAATGGTAAGATTGGAAGTGGAAATAGCGCAATTGCTATTCAGTATAGCCCAAACAATTCTGAACAAAGGCATGCTCAAATCAGCATAATATCTGATCAAGCAATAAACACACCTTTAATTATTAATGTTACGCAAGATTCTTGTTGTCAACTCGAGGTTATTTCAGATTCCATTCATTTATCAGCACAGCAGGGACGGACAAATATTAATGTTTTGAATACATCTACAGGAGAAATGGAATGGCAAGCAAACCCCGAGCCTTCAGCATCTTACCCCCTGTGGTATAGCATTATTTCTGGAGGAACAGGTATAAATAATGGAATCGTACAAATTGAGTATGAATCCAATGCTGGAAGTTCAAGAACTGAGTATATTAAAATATCTTCTAATAATATTCCCAATCAGTTTAAAATTATTTCCCTTATTCAAGATGCGAATGCCCAATTAAGTGTAACACCACAAGCTCTTACAGTTCCCTCAGAAAAAGGATCAGAGCGTATTATTGTAAAAAATGAATCTTCGGGAACTATGCCATGGAGTGCTATGCTTTCAAATAGCAATTCTAACTGGCTTTCAATTACGAATATGGCCCCTGGTGAACTTATCGAAAATGAAGGTGAAATTATTATCAATTATATTAAAAATAATGGAATTGCTCGATCAGAAACGATTAATATTCGTTATCAGGGTTTAAATCCACAACAAAAACAAATTACCATCCATCAGCGCGCATCAGTCGAATTAAGTGTTAATCCTGAAGCCATTACTGTTTCAGCAAAAACTGGAAAAGTAACATTTCAAATCAAAAATCTCTCTACAGGAATTATGAAATGGACTGTTACATCAAATGATCCAAATGACTGGTTAACAATTGATAATGCTGTCAATAACATTTTAAGGGGAACTGGGAATCGCACTGTATACTTATCCTATTCTAATAATCTTGGTAATACAAGAGAGCAAATTGTTTCTATTTCTGCTAAAATGGAAGATGGCTCAATGACAGATTCAAAGCAAGTATTGATAAAACAAGATGCGAACGTTGTTTTAAGTGTTTCTCCAAATCTCACTACTAACTACATCCCTTCAACATCAGGTATAGTTGAATTCCAAATTAAAAATGATTCAACAGGAACACTCAATTGGATAGCATTTGCCAATTCCTCCTGGCTGACTATTACAAATAAAATAACCAATGGTTATATGGCAAGCAATGATGCGACACTATATATTCAGTATGATAAAAATATTGGTACAAAAAGAAGCGAAATAGTTACTGTTAAAGATGTTAATTCTTCTACAATTACCAAAGAAATCATGATCACTCAGCATGCTATTCCAATTCTTTCTGTGGATTCAAATCTAATTTTAATCGATGCAAACTATTCAATTTCCCATTTTAATATTATTAATGATAATTGGGGTAAAATGGCCTATTCTTCTCAAATCGACACGAATAATACCTCATGGATTCAATTTATTAGCGGTCAATCTGGATTTGCTGAAAGTGATGCACCGGTTTATTTTCGATGTATGAAGAATTATGGAGAGGAACGTATTGGAACTATTACAATCACTGCTCCAGATTCCTCTAATATTTCAAGAACTATTAAAGTGATTCAACAGGCCAACACTCATCTTAATGTCACCCCATCATATCAAACAATAAATTCAAATGGTGGATTTCTAACTTTTCATGTAGAAAACTTAAATCAGGGTCAAATGGAATGGACGGCCTCACCTAATTCATCATGGTTAACAATTATTCATGGTCTTGAGGGTATGAATTCAGATCATATTATTGTTCAATGTGATCCCAATTTTTTCAAATATAGGGTAGGAACAGTTACTGTCTTTGCCCAAGGAGCAATCAATGAATCGCAACAAATTGAAATCAGACAATCAGAACTTAAACTTACCGCTGAAAATGATCGAGAAAAATATGATTTTTTTGGTCATGCAGTGTCTATAGATGGCGATAATATACTCATTGGTGCCCATAAAAATGATGATCATGGACAAGATTCTGGATCTGCTTATCTTTTCACTAGAAATGGAGATTTATGGCATTTAACAGAAAAACTAATTCCAAACGATGGTGCTAAAGGGGATAATTATGGTGCTTCTGTTGCTATATACAAAGATTTCGCAGTCATTGGCGCATATCTTGATGATAAAGACACAATCATAGACTGTGGCTCGGTATATATTTATCATTATGATAAAAACACCCAAACTTGGCTTCCTCATGAAACGAAAATTACAGCAAGTGATCTCTCTAATAATGCTCACTTTGGATGTGCAATTTCAATTTGGGAAAATACCCTATTAATAGGTGCTGATCGGGATGCAACACAAGGAGAAGATGCTGGTGCTGCTTATATATTTACTTTTGATGGCCAATATTGGACTGAAACTCAAAAACTTATTCCAACACAAGTTTCTTCTTTTGATCGATTCGGTCATTCAGTATCAATCAAAAATCAAAATGTTGTAATAGGAGCATTTCAAGATAGTATTATTGGTAAAGCATCAGGCTCTGCATATGTTTATAGTTATTCAAATACAACCTGGATTCAAACACAACAGTTGACACCTCGTGACAGTAATGATTACGATCAATTTGGACGTTCAGTTGCTATTTCTGATAATTTCATAATTATTGGAGCATTTAAGGAAAATGCCCCCAGTAATGACTCTGGCAATGCTTATATTTTCAAAAACAATAATACACAATGGGAACAAGTTCAAAACCTTGTACCAGGAACCAATCAATTATTAAAATATTTTGGTGCTTCTGTTGCTATTTCAGATACCTATGCTATTGTTGGAGCCGTTGAATCTATATCTCAAGAAGATCCAAAAGTCATTGCATACATTTATCAGAATAATAATTCTTCCTGGTCTTTAATTGAAACATTACAAGCAGATGGTGGCGATACAGATGATCCTTATGAAAAATATATTTCAATGTCTAAAAATTATATTGTTTTAGGGGCAAAAGGTGATGATTATAATGATAATAATTCTTTAGTCTTAGATGCAGGTGCCGTTTCTGTCTATAAACTCTTTGATTTACATCAATTGGAAGTAACCCCTTTATTTCAAGCCATTGCTGAAGAGACACAACAATTTACGATTTCAGTTGAAAATTTGAATACTGCATCTGGAGAAATGGTTTGGCATGCAACAACATCTTCTGAATGGTTTACAATCCTTAATCCTAATGGTATTAATAATGATATCTTGATAATGGCTTGTGATTCAAATTATGGTGCAGCAAGATCTGCAACAATTACAATCGCTGCAGAGAGTTCAGACCCTGTGTCTAAAACAGTGTCCATATGGCAAGATGCTCGAAGTGGTCGGATTCCAGATACAGGTCAAACCACATTTTATGATGACTATTCCGAAATGACAAACCCACCGACTTCAATCAATGATGACTTTTATGGCCAAGATGCATCGTTTCATTCATATTCACAGACATATACCAAACTAGATCAGAATAGAAATCCATTACCCCAGTCTGCATCGACATGGTCAATGATTTTAGATCAAGTTACTGGACTTATATGGGAAAACAAAACCAATAACGGCTCAATCCAGGATCAAAACAAAGTCTTTTCATGGTATGATAGTAACCCATCAACAAATCAAGGTTTTTCAGGAACAGACCAAGGGTATAATTCCGATACAGAAGATTATATTCAACACCTTAATGAAAACAATTTGGGTGGTTTTTCTGATTGGCGTATACCTTCAATTAACGAATTAGCATCTTTAATGGACTATGAAAACATGTCTATCCACTTAGATTTTTTTCCATTTGTTATTGCTGATAAATTTTGGTCTTCTACCACTGTGAATCAAACAATTGATCGTGCATGGTCTTTTGATTTTAAAACAGGAAAAGCAATACCATTTTTTGACAAATCAGAAAAACTACATGTTTTAGCGGTTCGAGGGGGGAATATATCTCGAGACCATTTTATTATCAATGGTGATGGCACTGTGACAGATATTCATACAGGGTTAATGTGGCAAATACAAAACATAAATCGAACGTCACGTTGGGAAAATGCTGTTGAATTATGTTCCACCCTATCGTCTTCGGGCTATTCTGATTGGCGTTTACCCAACAAGGAAGAACTACGTTCTATTGTGAATTATTTTCAATATGGCCCTGCAATTGATACAACCTATTTTCCATCAACATTACCCATGCCATTTTGGTCTGCGACCACAAGTACCCAAGACCCGTCACTTGCATTGGGGATTGACTTCCAAAATGGTGTAGATATTCAAATCAATAAAATTCAACAATCTGATGAGTTTAGATATTATATTCGTCCAGTTCGTGGTGGATCTGGAAAAATAATCGAAGCTGGTGAAACAACTCAAATATCATGGGATACTAAGAATATTTCAGACAGTAATGTTAAGATTGAGGTATCTCATCAAGGCGGTAAATATGGAACATATGAAATCATTACATCACATGCTCAAAACTCAGGATCATTTAATTGGAAAGTGAATGGACCACCTTCTGTCAATTGCATGATTAAAATTTCATCTATAAATAAACCAGACCAAATAATAACCCAGGGGGTATTTTCAATTGCAGGTAACAGAATCCCACAAATATTTTTACAAGGTAATGAAACAATGACTATTGTAGTTGGCAAAGAATTTATTGATCCTGGCGTTACTGCAATTGATAACTATGATAAAAGCGATATTTCGGATCAAATAATTACTTCCGGAAATGTGAATACTGCCATTATCGGCACCCATAAACTAACTTATCAGGTCACAGGTAAATTAGACATCCCAGCGCCAGAAAAAAATCGTTATATTCAAGTAGTTAATGGCTCTGGATCAATTGAAGGTGTCATTGATATGCTCGACGATGAGCCTATCAATCCCGCATATGATATTATTGTCGATTTAATTGATGGAATGACGGGTGAGAAGGTTATTAATCCTTTAACAGGTCTACCATTTTCTGGCAATCCAACAGAAAGCGGGTATTTTGTATTTAAAAATTTACCCTGGAAAAGTTATTGGGTTAAGCTAACCCTTATTCATCCCGATTATGCCAAAACAGCTTATCAAAAAAGAATTCTTTTTAACAGTAATTATTATAGTGACATGAGTTCTTATGCGCTTCCCTATTTATCAAAAGACAGCTATTATCTTAAAGTCTGCCTTGAACCATGGGATGATAATCACTCCATTCAATATGATTATAAAATATTTGATGATTCATCTGGAATGATCATTCAATCTGAACATAATTTTTCAAAAGAATGCTTTCGTATGGATAAACTGCCGCCAACAACATATCGTATACTCATTACCTCTCAGAATTACGCCCCTGCATTTTCATTCAATGATAATTCAGAAGAATCCAATGATATTATTACACTTGAAAAAGATATGACGATCACAGTACCAATGAAACAATCAATTGGTTTTAATCCAAGTAAAGACTATCGAAGTATATCTCATATATACAATAATTCTGGTTTTACATTATTTGTTGTTGGGAATAGCTTTGCAGATATGGTTGGAGGGCATGCGCTATCAATAAACCAATACAATGGCACAGGCACTTTATCTAGTCCATTTGAATATACATGGTCAACGATATCCCCCTACAATTCCTATACGATTGTATCAGAAGAAAATAAAAATTATACAAGATATACTGTTCTGTTTCAATTTTCAAACCCTCCTCAAACATACACTGTTACCTATCAAGAAGATTCCCTTGCCTTACCTGCATGGAAAAATCTATCTGAAAATGACGATACTGAAACCCTTTATGAAAAGGGGGATTTGGTGTTTGTCACAACTGGCGAAAAAATATTTTACCCTGCAATAGGAACATCATTTCATTTCACATGCAAAGATTACACAGGTAAAAATAGACATTTGACCATTCAAATACCTCCCTTGCCTTTATCAACGCTATTTTTTTATGATCAAATGCAATATAATGAAAACAATGATTTATTCAATCTAACTGATGATACTAACGATCAAGTTCATCTATTAACAACCACTGAGCTGATTCGGATGACAATGAAATTTTTTACCTATTCTGGTTCATCCTTAGGAAGTTCAATTTCTATTGAATTACATCGTCAATCCGACGGAGCTTCCATTCTTTATAATCCATACAAGAATATAAATTCAAGTAGGGCAGATAACGCACCATGGATTACATTACCCCTATTACTCAATTCACCATGCGAATTTCTTGAACAATTTAATCCGCTTTCTTTATCAAAATCCTATCTAAGGGTTAAAAAACTTGAGGTGGGTGACGGCATTCAAGGATTTGATGATGCATCTGTCTCTATGACTGTTCAAGATGATGCACTTGTTTTGATTGATACTAACCATTTTTCCTCATTTGCGTTACAAAAAAACGAACCGAATATAGCTGAAAAACCATATGAAGACTTAGGGTCTGATTGTTTTGTGAACGTTGTGTCTAAATCTATTCAATCACAAATTGGATGGGCTGTTATTCTTCTAATATTATTAGTGGGTTTGAACTCTATTTATACACTATTCATACAACCATCTGACTTTATAACCTTTTTTTATGGTAGAAGAAAATTTTCGAAAATATTAAATGGTTATTGTTTTAAGTAATTAAAAGTATTGGATTCTAATATTTACACAATAAGGTATAATTTTTGCAGTTTTATCATTCAACAACGATTTCTCCAAAACCTTGATTATAAATGTGATCATTCGAGGATAGATAGATAATAATTGCATGAATTATACTTTTATACCAGATAGAGGGTACAATCGCATAGCGGATTGTAATCATTATCTATATAGGTTAACTCATAATATAACATTTTGAAAAGACAAATATTTTTAATTATAAAAAATATCAAGTATCCTCTTCAGGACTATGAATATTTATCTTAAATCAATTAGCAGCATAGTTTAGACTTATCTGAAAGCATTACTATATTACATTTAGTCTAATTGTTAGTGATCACACACTTTGATACCTCTCAATTCATCCTGAATTAATAACAATGATTAACATTGTTAAACTATTCAATAGTTGATGCAGAGTGTATATAGACTTTAAGATAAAGATTTGGCAAGGCGGCGTTAGGAGATAGTACTAAAGTCAATCGATCAACGCAGTTCAAAATCATTATGTTAAAGTCTATAGTTATGCGTTATATTCGCAACTTCATATGGCACTTTTTTTCAACACAACTGGATGTGTTTAATCCACCGTCCTATACAGAAATAGGTCGTTCATCTATGAAACGTTCTTTTAGTATTTCAGCAAAGATATGGTTAAATATTGGCATTTTAATATTCGGTTATTTTCTATCCATGGTATTTGGATTTGTATTAGGATGGCAAATAGAGCAAAAATTGTACAATATTTCAAGATATCTATTCTTAGCTGACAAACATAGTCAAATTGCATTATCTACCTTTAATGAACAGGTAAAACTTTATGAAGATGCGGTGATGTCTGGAGAAGATATTTTTTTTGAGTCCGCATTTCATAATGCCCAAAATGCACAAAAAGCATTAAGAAATATTTTATATCTTCAGGGGCTTGAAGAAGAAAAGAAAAAAGAGATTTCTGATGTTTTGGAACAATTACGTTCATATTCTTACAAGGCAGAAAAATTATATCGGAGTATGAGTAAAATATTCGGTGAAGAAGAGGAACTACTTCAAAACACAAATGGATTCTCTGTTATGATTAATGAAAAAGCTGCAAAATTAGCCATGCAAGCGGATGTTCTCAGAACAAGACTAAGGCTCATTGCAAATATGTTTGCTGATGATCTTCAAACTGAATTGTTTTCAATAATTAATGTAACCAAACGTCAGCGGTATTTAAATGTCATCATGTTTGCTTGTGTTGTTTTTACCGCGCTTTTTTTTATTGCTATTTTATTAATTCGTTATGTGTTTAAACCCTTAAAAAAAACATTAATGTTAGAAATGGCTGTCGAGCAATCCATAGATGGAATTTTAGTTAAAGATACAGATGGGTATATTCGGTATGTCAACAAAGCATGGGCTTTAATGCATGGATATGACCCTTTAGAATTATTAGGAAAACATGCGTCATGCTTTCATACAACCACACAAATGGAAAAAGAAGTCATCCCATTCAATGACCTTGTGATGAAAAAAGGTTCATACATGAGTGAAGTAGGGCATAAGCGAAAAGATGGATCTGTCTTTCCTGCCATGTTAACTGTTAATATGATAAAAGATGACACTTTGAAAGAACCGAATCTCCTTGTTGCAATTGCAAGAGATATTTCAAAACAAAAAAGAAACGAAGAAGAACTGAAACGCGCAAAGGAGGAAGCAGAATTATCCAATCAAGCGTTACATGAATCATTGGAGAAATTAAAAAATACCCAAAAACAATTAGTCCAATCGGAAAAAATGGCATCTTTAGGGGGGCTAGTTGCGGGTGTTGCACATGAAGTCAATACACCCGTGGGGATTGGTGTTACAGCAGCTTCTTTTTTAGAAAGAAAAACAAGTGAAATCGTTGATTACTTTACCAAGGGCAAACTTAAACGATCTGATCTTGAGAAATATCTAAACCTTTCGGTTGACTCTACTTCAGCTATTTTAACTAATCTGAATCGCGCTGCCGAACTGATACAAAGCTTTAAACAAGTTGCAGTTGATCAAACAGTTGAAGAAAAAAGACGCTTTAATATTAAAAATTATATCAATGAAATATTGAAAAGCTTAAAACCCAAATACAAACGGACAAAACATCAGATTAATGTTTATTGCCCAGAAGACATTGAAATAACAAGCTTCCCTGGCGCATTTATGCAAATTCTTACCAACTTGATTATGAATTCACTTGTTCATGGATTTGAAAACATTGAACAAGGTAACATTTTCATAAATATTGCAAAAAGTAACGATAAAATCCATTTTGTATACAGTGATGATGGCCATGGCATGACTCAAGAGCAATGTGAAAAAATTTTTGACCCATTTTACACGACCAAAAGAGGCCATGGAGGAACAGGATTGGGAATGCATGTAGTTTATAATTTAATCACTCAAACTTTAAATGGTAGCATTGAATGTAATAGTGTTCCTGGAAGAGGGACTGTATTTTCCATTACTCTTCCCATAAATCATAAACAAAAAAATGATAACCATGAGTTAACAAACCCTCATGAAAACAATAATATAAAAACCATGTCAACTTCATTTAATACAATTCCTGATGATTTATGTGATAATGATAACTCAAGAGAAAAAATATTGACATAAACTCATTGGCATGAGGAGGATTTCCTTTGAAGATAAATACTAAAATAATAACGTTAATTACGCTTTCTGTCGTTTTAACATCCATATCAATCAGCATATTTTCAGTTTGGGCATTAAATAAGAGTGGTGAATTAAGTATTGATAGGATAGAAGATTTAACACAAAAACATCTGGCACAATTAAAGGAAACAGCTAAAAAGCAAGAAACAACCTTTAAAAATGAATTACTAAAAGCAAAACAAGAATATCTAAAATCTCATGTTCAAATTGTTATTAGTTTAGTAGATACGTACTTAAAATTGAAAAAAGATGAAAATCAAAAAAAAATCAAACAAGGCGTACTTCAACTCATGAAAGGATTACGCTATGGTCCTGAAAAGAAAGATTATTTTTTTATTAATGATCTGCACCCACGGCTAATCATGCATCCATACAAACCAGAACTCGAAGGAAAAGATAGAACCAACAATATTGATGCCAAAGGAAAACGATATAGCATGGAATTTGTTAAAGTCGTTCGTGAAAAGGGTGGTGGTTTTGTTGATTACTATTGGTCAAAGTATGGAAAGGGAGATCCTCAACCTAAATTATCTTATGTTCAACTATTTAAAAAATGGGGTTGGATTATCGGCACAGGAATTTATATCGATGATATTGATGACAAAGTAGAAGCAAAGCGCGCTGAGGTTGAAAAAGATATTCAAAGAACAAGTTTAAGACTTCAAAAAGACCTTCATGAAGAAAAAATACAAATTGAACAACATATTACCCTATTATTTGTTCTTATAAGTCTGGTTACTCTGGTTGTTTTAATTATTGTTTTAATTCCCGTTTATTTATTAACACGCGCAAGCATTACAACCCCTATTATCAAAACAGTTGAATTTGCAGAAAGGCTATCTGAAAATGATTTTAGTATCATGTTAGAGGTGAAGCAAAAAGATGAAATTGGTAATTTAGCAAGGGCATTAAATCAAATGAGTTTGAGTATTCAAGCAAGAGATCAAGAAATTCAAACGCGAGTACGAGATATGGATCGTATCCTTAAAGAAGTTCAAATTGTTGCAGATGAATTAACGCCTGGTTCACAATTGGTGTCAGAAACAAGTAAAATGCTTGCAGATGGAGCATTAACACAAGCAGCATCTCTGGAACAAATTAGTTGTTCAATGGTTGAAATGAATATTCAAACAAAAGCAAACGCTGAAAATGCAACTCAAGCCAACGAATTGGCAATGCAAGCGACATCCGCGGCGATGAAGGGAAATAAACAAATGCAGGTAATGATGTCTGCGATGGATGAAATTAATGAAGCAAGTCGTGACATTGCAAAAATTATTAAAACTATTGATGAAATTGCTTTTCAAACGAACCTTCTTGCTTTAAATGCAGCAGTTGAAGCTGCCCGCGCAGGAAAATATGGCAAAGGATTTGCTGTTGTTGCTGATGAGGTTAGAAATCTTGCAGGACGAAGTGCAAACGCAGCGAGAGAAACAGCAGAATTAATTGAAGGCTCAGTTGAAAAAGTGAATAAAGGTACAGAAATTGCTGAAAAAACAGCAGAAGCTTTGAAACGAATTGTTCAAGGCTCAACTAAATCAACAAATATAGTTGGTGAAATCGCTGCTGCCAGTCAACAACAAGCATTGGGTATAGCACAAACTAAAGAATCATTAGCACAAATTGATGAAGTCACACAACAAAATGCTGCAAGAGCCGAAGAAACAAGCTCTTCTGCAAATCAATTAGCCGCTCAGATTGCTCATTTGAGAGAAATCTTAGAAGAATTCGATATTAGACAAAATAAAAAAAATGACAAATCTAAAACAAATGATAGAGAAAAAATCTACACCAATTCACATATAACGAACTACCATGACGATGAAATCCAATCCGCAGCAACTGAAGAATTAAATAAAAATCACCTGCCTACAATTAATAATAATAAACCGAATCTTATAACACCGCAGCATCAAATTCCATTTGACTACAATGACTTAGATGATTTTATATAAATGAATGCATTGTATTAATTCATTTATATTATCATCATCGTATAATTATTTTTTTTAGAGTACATCGGACTGAGTGGTAACTTTTTATTTATAGACTCATACAATACAAGATCAAGAGCAATGCGAGAAAGAAAGGCACACTTCATGGAAGTTTATATGAAAGTTGCATAAAAATTTTTCGACTGGAGTCCCAAATCTTGAGATTTGGAACCCAAAAAAAACAACGAATTAAAAAGTTTTCTGACTCCCACATCTGAAGATGTGGACTCCACGAGCCATTCATATTTATTTACTTTCATGCTTTGTTGTTACCAGCAGTCATGGAAGTTTATATGAACGTGCAAAACAATTATAAATATTTTCAAGCTTGAATGTAGAGACGCAATGCATTACGTCTCTATGTTTTGTTACCAATACTTTCATACCTTGTTATGCCCATAAGGTCATGGAGGTTTCTATAAAAGACCAAACCTTTTCAATATTTTCAAGCTCGTATGAATAGGAACGTAAAACAATTAAATGCAAATAGAATATCGATTTATACTGTTTCAATGCATGATCATCATCCCTTTTCTTTTGGGCATCTGGATAAAAAGAAGAATGGCTTATGCAGAAAAGTATACCAAAGTATTAATTTTAATCAACCTCACAACTATGGCACCAGTGATTTCATTGTGGAGTATTTGGGGATTATCCATTCAATTAGATTTAATATTTTTACCCCTTTCTGGTTTTTTATTAGTGCTAATTGGAATGATATGCGGTGTTATTATATCTTTTTTTATGAAGCTATCCCAAAATAGCAAAACGAGTTTTTTAATAAGTTCTTCATTAGCAAATCATGGTTTTACAATGGGCGGTTTTATTTGTTACCTTCTACTGGGCGAAACTGGATTAGGCATGGCTAATATTTTTATTCTATATTTTGTATTTTATGTTTTTTTAATTATTTTTCCATTTGCAATGAAAATGTCTCATTCAGCCGTTCAGTCCGCGAGGCCCTTAGATCTATTTATTAATATTCGCAATATGCCTTTATATGCATCACTTTTAGCCATTGGTTTTAATCTACTTCATGTTCAAAGACCAGCCATTCATTTAAATATAGATATTATTTTATTGATATCCATGTGCTTGTATTATTTTACGTTAGGTATTCATTTTCAGCATAATGATTTATGGGGCTTTATTAAAGAAAATATTGCTATTTGTATTGTTAAATTTTGTATTGTTCCACTATTTGCAATATTATTAGTCTCCATTTTTGAAATAGATCATCATATTAAGCGAGTTATTATCATCCAGTCATGTATGCCTGCAGCAATATATTCAGTTATTACATCAATCTTGTTTGATTTGGATGTCAGACTGTCATCAAGTGTGTTTGTTATCAATTCATTATTTTTCCTATTCATGGTTTTGCCAATTGTTCTTTTTTTTAACCTGATTTAATAATTCAACCAATACATTTTTATTTTTGATACATCTTATTTCTGAAGTTAAAACCAGTAACAGTGTCATTTGTTATGATCAAAACAACCTGCGCCCTCCCATCAGGGTAATACTGTTGACTTAGTTTTAATTAAGTTATGGACAATCAAATTGTGTCTTTTCATGTTTCACTGGCCAAACATAGGCTTTTTGATCTTTTTGAATATATGCTGTTTGCCCATGAAATAGATTTATTTGGTACACATAGGGTGGACCAAATGGATGATTTGAAACTGACCAATAGCCAATGCCTGTTTGAATATTGGTAAAGGGATGACCTTTTGGCAGCGATGGATTTTTTTGAGTCACATCAATCAGTTGTTGCCACTCTTCGATTGTTGGTAATCGCCATTTTGAAACCGCTTTTTGATTTAAAGAGTTACAATATGAAATCGCTTCTTGATAGGTGGCTGGAAACGACTTGGGATGTTTTAACCATATGAGATGTGTAAAATGATCTGTGACGGTTCCATCACTATTTTCCTTAAATCGTTTTAAGGGCTTAACTATCAAAGGCTCTATTTTTTTTTCAGGAATATCAACAGGCTTTAACTCTGGTATTGGTTCTTGTTTTTGTTCAGGTTCGGAGGCTATTACAGTAGCAGGAAGAATTGAAAACGTTTCCTTTTTTATTTTACCAGCAATATTATTATCGTTTTCAGCTTCAGCAAAACAAATATAAGCACCCGGCTCAGAAAATATTTTTTTGAATTGCCACTGATTGTCCTGTTCAATCATATCGTATCGATCTCTATTAATCCAAAGATTCACTCTTATAGCAGGTGTATTCGTTTTAGCAGTAAATGTTAGTTGCGTATGAATATCACCTTCTTGAGGGGTAACTGTTAATGATGTCATATGAACCAATGGCGTATCATGTGGAATAGAAACGATCTTCCCTTGATAGGGTTGTCCTGCCTGATTGTCCTGATTGACCGCATATATGGTATAGTCATGATTTCGTTTTGATGATGTCATCAAATAATGCCACGTAGTTCCTGCTCCATCCATTTCATAAACAGTATCCTCAATGTGTAATAGTGCTTTGTTTGCTGGAATATTTGTTTCGGCTTCAATGTAGAATTGATCGCCAATATATCCCATTGCATCTTGTGTAACTGAAAACACGCGCACAACATCTGGTAACAGTTGTGGGGCCAAATCATGTTGAACGTCAAATGAGCCAGTCAGTGAAGATCCATACTGTTCATTAATATTGGATGCTATCACTGAAAACGTTTTTTTGCCTGGAATATAAAATGGTTTGTCAAGAGTCCAAGTTGTTCCAGCCCCCTCCATTTCATAAATAACATTATTGATGCTTATTAACACTTTATTTGAAGGGTAATCGGTTTTTGCTACCAATTTAACATGATCACCAATTTTAGGTTGGTTATTATAGATGGCTTGGACATCAATAATATTCACCACACCAGCTAATAGATTTAACTGCCCAATACGAGCAATGCCTTCTTTCCCTTTTTTATTCAACCCAACGATAGAATATGTTACTAATCCAGTTGTATGAATTTGTTGGTTCAAAGACCACTTATTCCCCAAGCCTGTCATGGGATAACGTTTGCCATTAATATCCAAAAATACTTGTGATGCATTTCGATCTGTTTTTGCTTGAAAAACATACTCTTGACCTAATTGAGCACTTTGCTGTGAGACATCAATGGCCATCACCCGAATAGCATCTCCCGGAATAGGATGACTGAGAATAGAACCTGTCTTAACAAGCCCTTGATATCCTTGTTTATTGATTGCAATAACACGATAATATAACGTATCAATTTTATCAATCTGAGTAATTAAATGCCAGTTTGTGTCCTCACCTTTCATCGCATGTTTTTTTCCATCGATTTCAAAAAAAACATGGTCTGCCCGATCACTTGTTTCCACGTAAACATAAAAAGGCTCACTATAGTAAATTTTTCTGGGATACAATGCCACAGACAATATATCTGGAATGCCAACAGCTTTCATTTTCACACTAAAAGAATGCTTTGCTGATTTTCCTTTCATGCCCATTTTATTATAAGCAGTAACCGCGAATATTTTTTTTCCAGGTGTGGATACTTTTTTGCTAAGCTGCCATTTAGTTCCAGAACCATTCATTGCATATCGTTTAGAATCAAGCTGTAAAAATACTTCATATGCAGGTTGATTTGTAATCGCTGTCATTAAAAAAGATTGATCCACATAACCAGATTCCGGCATGGCACTTAGCTTGATCACATTTGACACAGCAACGTAAGTTTTGACAATACCACTTTGGGACTGCCCCATCCGGTTTTCCTCGTTTCTTGCAACAACGTGGAATGGAATGTTTCCAAGCTTATCAACATCAACCTTGCATTTATATGTTGTCCCCTTGCCTTGCATAGAAAATAATGTATTATCAATCCATAAATCAACCTGCTTGGCAGGCTGATCTGTTTGGGCAGTAAACATAAAAGAATTACCTGCAATTCCTTTTTGGGGGTTAACAGAAGCTTTAATTACATTTGTTAATATTGAATGATTTTTAATCAGTGTTAGTTGTCCTGATTTAGGTGGGCCTTTTTTATCGTCTTGATTGTAGGCTTCAATTGTAAATGAATCTGATTTTTCAGCTTGAATAATGGATCGCCATAACATCCCAGCTCCTTCCATCTCATATGTTTTTCCCTCTTTCATATGTAGCAGCACTTTGTTTGCAGAATTATTAGTTTGCACGTTAATTACAACAGGCATGCCTTTCACACATTTTTCAGGATATATTGTGAGTCTGACAATGTGAATGAATGGAATTTCTTTGTTAATTGGCACTTGAATATTTGGAGTTAAGGTTGATACAAGCGGAGGAGGGGGAGATAAAGGCTTAGCAGTCTTTATTTTTTGATTAGCTGTTTGTTCAAAGGGTTGATATTTCAGAAGGAATTGACCACCAGAGTCGTTATCTGATTTTAAACGTCCTCTTTTAATGGGTGATCCTGTTATGTCTTGAATGGTTTGATTGATTTGTGAGTCAGAAATCAAATGATCTAGTGCGAGTATTGGGCTTTGATTCTCTTGTAATTGATTTTTGATGTAATAAGAAAAAAGGCTTGTTCCATTTTTACATGGAATTGGCCAAATTTGATGGTTAAATGATACAATTTCTCTGGAATGATAACTCGATTTCTTGATAAGCATATCATGATAATTGGGATGATTTGGAAAAACAGGAAAAGGATTTGGTTGAAACAATAAAGGGTTAAAAACCGAGTCTGAGAGAATACAAATATGTTTTGCTCGAATAGTTGGATTGGCAAAAAATTGATCACATAATGACCGATGGTTAAGCCATTTGCTATCTTTTGAAAATTCACGTGCCGCGTCGTTTGGTATCCAATATGTTTCACCTTTGAGATCCTCAGTACTATGACCTGAAAAAAATACAATCATATTGTCGTTTTCTTTGAGGTCCTTAAATTGGTTTTCAAATAGTATTATGATATTATGAAATGATGGCGTAAGAGGAGAAATATCTGATATCGCAGTAATCATGTCTGGTTTTACATTATATTTCTCTATTAGAATAGATTGAAGAGACATTACATCAGATACGGGAGAATATAGATCATTCCAATTATCATAAGAGTTAATGCCAATAAGTATTGCATGGGTATTGATCAAAAAAGGATTATCCGTCTCAATTTCTGCTGCAGATACAATTGTACAAAAAAAATAAGCTAAAAAAGAGATCAAAATCCAATATCTAAAAATTCTTTTCTGCATAACAAATTATCTCTTTATAAATGATTATCGATTATGTCTTTTTTAAACAGACTAACACCGACAAAAATAGAAATGTAACGTTGGACAAATCAAAATCGGGCGATGATTTATCAAATATCGTCCGATTTTGGTTTATTCGTGTTAGTCTGTGTTAGTCTGTGTCAGTTAGTGCTCCGAGTATCATTAGACAGTCCAAACTCTGCAGATATCATCATTCTAAGACATATAGGAAAACCAGGCTGATTTATTAAATTCTCTATTTAGTCGTGCAATATTGACGATAGAAATAGCTTTTGGGCATGCTGCTTCACAGGCTCTTTCATTGGAACAATTACCAAATCCTAATTCATCCATTGTATGAATCATATCCCATGCACGACGACTCGCTTCTGGTTTACCTTGGGGTAAAAGGTTTAAATGTGAAACTTTAGCACTTGTAAACAACATCGCTGAGGCATTCGGACATGCTGCCACACAAGCGCCACAACCAATACATGCAGCAGCATCCATTGCCATTTCAGCAATTTCTTGTGGGATTGGCATGCTATTGGCGTCTGGAGCGCCACCTGTATTCACAGAAATATATCCGCCAGATTGAATAATTTTATCAAGCGCACTGCGATCAATAGCTAAATCTTTAATTAAACGAAAAGCTTTTGCTCGAAAGGGTTCGATAATAATGACATCATTGTCTTCAAAATGTCTCATATGAAGCTGACATAACGTTGTTTCATGTTCAGGTCCATGAGGCAAACCATTGATCATTGCGCCGCACATGCCGCAGATACCTTCTCGACAATCATGATCAAATGCAATGGGTGTTAATCCTTTTAACGTTAACTCCTCGTTTAGGATATCCAACATTTCTAAAAAAGACATGTCAGTGGATATATTTTTTAGTTCATATGTTTCAAGGGCACCTTTTTGATCTGGACCCTTTTGACGCCATACTTTTAGAGTAAGATTCAATTGTTTTTTGCTCACTTGTAACTCCTTTGTGTCAATTTAACATTTTCAAAGACAAGGGGCTCTTTATGCAAATTTGGAGGATTATTATTCCCTGTAAATTCCCATGCCGAAGCAAAGCAATAATTCTCATCATCTCTTTTGGCTTCATTTTCTTCAGTTTGATATTCTTCTCTAAAGTGTCCTCCACAGGATTCATTTCGCATTAAAGCATCCTTAACCATAAGTTCACCTAACTCTAAGAAATCAGCCACTCGTCCTGCACGTTCGAGGGATTGATTAAACGTATCTGATGAATCGGGAACAAAAACATCTTTCCAAAAGGCCTCTCTTAATTCAGGAATTTTTTCCAAGGCACTTTTTAACCCTGCTTCATTTCGAGCCATACCACAATGCTCCCACATAATGAGACCTAAGGTTTTATGAAAATCATCAACTGTTCTTTTTCCCTTAATTGACATCAGTTTCGAGATTCTTTCTTTGACCACCTGCTCTGATTGATTAAATGCATCATGTGAATTTGTAATCGTTTCAAACGATTGGCCAGATAGATATCCGCCAATAGTATAAGGAATAATGAAGTAACCATCTGAAAGACCTTGCATTAAAGCACTTGCTCCTAGTCGATTTGCACCATGATCTGAAAAATTGGCTTCACCTAATACAAATAAACCTGGAATTGTACTCATGAGATTATAATCCACCCATAATCCTCCCATTGTATAATGAACAGCCGGATATATCATCATGGGCGTTTGATATGGATTTTGGTCTGTAATTTTTTCATACATTTGAAACAGGTTGCCATATTTTTTTCGAATGGTATCAATACCATCTCGTTGAATGGCATCTTTGAAGTCTAAATAAACCGCCAACTTGGTTTCTCCCACACCTTTCCCTATATCGCATTGCTCCTTTGCATTACGAGAGGCAACATCTCTGGGTACCAAATTTCCAAAAGCAGGATATTTTTGTTCTAAATAATAATCTCTTTCAGATTCAGGTATTTGGTCTGGGGAACGCTTATCTGATGGATTTTTAGGCACCCAAACCCGGCCATCATTGCGAAGGCTTTCGCTCATGAGTGTTAATTTGGATTGGTAAGTACCATGAACTGGAATACATGTTGGATGAATTTGGGTAAAACAAGGATTAGCAAAATAAGCTCCTTTTTTATAAGCTCTCCAACAAGCGGATACATTAGAAGACATAGCATTGGTTGATAAAAAAAATACATTACCATATCCGCCAGTGGCAAGCACAACAGCATGGGCTGAATATTTTTCAATATCTCCATTAGTCATATTTCTGACAACAATGCCTCTTGCTTGACCATTTATCAGCACTAAATCAAGCATTTCTCGTCTGGGAAACAGTTGAACTTTTCCTAACGCAATTTGTCGACTTAACGCACTATATGCGCCCAAAAGTAATTGTTGACCTGTTTGACCTCTTGCATAAAAAGTTCGGGAAACTTGTGCACCGCCAAAAGATCGATTGGCTAATAATCCACCATAGTCTCTAGCAAATGGAACGCCTAAGGCAACACAATGATCAATAATTGCATTACTGACTTGAGCTAATCGATACACATTTGCCTCACGCGCGCGAAAATCACCCCCCTTGACAGTATCATAAAATAAACGGCGAATACTATCGCCATCGTTTGGATAATTTTTTGCAGCATTTATACCACCTTGAGCGGCAATACTATGGGCTCTTCTGGGGCTATCTTGAATGCAAAATGTTTTAACATGGTAGCCTAATTCTGCAAGGGCTGCGGATGCAGATGCACCTGCAAGTCCTGTTCCTACAACAATAATATCATATTTTCGTTTGTTGGCTGGATTCACCAATTTGAGTTCAAATCGATGATTGTCCCATTTCGATTCAATCTGACCCGAAGGAATATGTGAATTTAACGACATAACACGACTCCTTAAGTTGTTAAAATAATATAAAAAGGAATGAGACCAAAACCAAACCCGAGGATTACACTATAGATGAGTCTTGAGCCTATTATAAATGGATTATATTTGGGATGATTCAGTCCTAATGTTTGACAGGCACTCCAAACACCATGATAGGTATGAAAAACAACAACCATAACACCAATCAAATATATAGTAAAAAAAGAAGCATTGGATAATGTTGTTGTAACGATATCAAATACTGTTTGATGTGTATGATCTGTCAATTTAAATGATATGAGATGGATAATCACAAATACCAAAATTGTCATTCCTGTATAAGGCATCGTTGCAGATGCTATTGTTCTACCGCCTTTAGCGCGATAAACGACATATTTTTCGGGCCTGGCGTTTAAGTTTTGAATATAGAGCAAAATGGCTGTACAAACATGGATTATTGCACAACCTGCCAAACCAAACTCTGCGGCTTTAATCATGATTTCCAAACTATGAAGATGGGAAACATATGCGTTGAATAAGTCTCGTCCACCATAAATAAAAAGATTCCCAATCAAATGGACACACAAAAATCCACAAAAAAACAACCCCGATAATGCCATGATTTGTTTTTTTCCAATTGAGCTGTTTAATGTCCGAATAAACCAGTTCATATAACCTCCCTATTTTAATTTATATTTTTTATAAAACCCAAACATTGCAATCGACATGTTCAAATTTCTGGTAACACCTTGTTATCTATAAAAATGTTTC
>Ga0272440_1001002_pt1 | contig 23561 bp, 18 predicted proteins | sample SSMMMBAug17_FD_192440 | JGI IMG/M metagenome (GOLD analysis project Ga0272440, IMG submission 192440) | Marine sediment archaeal communities from Little Sippewissett salt marsh, Falmouth, MA, United States - SSM-MMB-Aug17 | ecosystem: Environmental > Aquatic > Marine > Wetlands > Sediment ...
AGTCCCGATAGGGACGTCAGATAATAGCCTGGGGTTTCAACCCCAGGCGGTCGCGGCTTTGCCGCAATTTTGCATTGATAGATTTTTATAGCTATAACCGGGGCATTATTTCTGCCTTGCTGTACTATGTTGTATGAATGCGCTTTAGCGTCCTTTCTCAATTCAGCGTTGGGCTTTAGCCCATAGCCGTCAGGCTAAGGCAAACTCGCTCTGATGCTCGTTCCCAGGCTCTGCCTGGGAACGTGTTCTTGGCGGCTCTGCCGCCTGTTCAGTTCGTAGGTGGCAGAGCCACCTCGGAAAACGTTCCCAGGCAGAGCCTGGGAACGAGCATCGGAGCAAGTTTGCCTTAACCTGACGGCTATGGGCTTTAGCCCTACGCTGTTCTTGCAATTGCCGAGATCAAGCATTCCTTGTATGAAATTCACTTCCCCTAAACTGTACATACGCCCTCAACGAATTTAAAAAACAAACAGGTGTTCAAATATTGTTAAATACCTCTTTTAATATTCAAGAGCCTATTGTGTGCACGCCTCAAGATGCTATCAATACGTTTAAAAGAAGCCAAATAGATTGTCTTGTTATAGAAGACATTATCGTGGAGAGATGGGATCGTGAAGATTTTTGGCAAAAGATTAAATGAAATCTGGAATGACTGTATAAAAAAAAATTGGCGATTTAATAAAATCGCCAATGAACAGGTTTTCTAATCAGGCCTGATCGGTCAGACAGGTTGAACCAGGCATTATCCTTTTTTGATTTTACTACGATCCAAAGGAACCCCCTCCCAGGCCGCAGTAAGAACCATCATACAATCATCATAATCCAGTTCTTCCGGGTTGTAAAAAATAGACCCATCACCCAGGGCTGTTTTGGCGATTTGTGGCAGATTTTCTAATTTAACCATTGGATCTTTATCTCTGTTAAATACTTCTTTAAAGCAACGCGGATGTCTGCCATTGGTGGCATCATATAAATCCTGGTTGAGTTGTCTGATATATTCGATTACCTTTTCTGCACGCTGATTTTTGGGCGTTTTGGCAAAGATTTCCTGACCTGCCAGAGGGTAAAGTAATTCTGAAGTATATGCTTCATTTTTATGTAAATTGTACCACAATCCATATGGCAATAAAATGGACATACATGTTCCATGGGGTACATGACAAACCGATCCAATGGAGTGTCCCAATGTATGCACCATACCAACCATTGAATTGGAAAAGGCAATACCCGCCAGATTTGCACCTTTGGCAAGAGCCAGACGCCCTTCTTGATCATCCGGTTTCTTGACAACCTTCAAAAGGTTTTTGCTCAACAGTTCAATTGCTGCCAGGGCATGGGTATCACTCAGGGGGTTTTTTGCAAGGCAGGTGTAAGCTTCCACCGCATGCGTCATGGCATCCATGCCGGTGGATGATGTCAGGAATGGTGGGAGTGTCAATGTCATGCGAGAATCCAGGACAGCCACATTGGGCAATAAAAAATACGATGTAAACAACATTTTGCGATTTTTTTCATGATCCGCAATAACAGCAACCAGTGTGACCTCTGAGCCGGTACCAGATGTTGTGGGGATTGCAATCAGGGGATTCAATGGACGTTTGATTGCGCCTGCCCCACAGAACTGAATTAAATCGTGGGCATTTTCGGAAACCACAATGTTGACACCTTTGGCAGTATCCAATACTGACCCCCCGCCCACCGCAATGATTGCATCACAATTTTTTTCACGATAGACGCCTGCCAGATCATTGACCACCTTTAAGTCTGAATCTGGTGGGATGTTATCTTCGATAGAACCTATGGTTACTTTATCTTTAATTGCCTGGGTAACAATGTCAATCAGGCCAGCACCGGCAACGCCTTTATCGGTCAAAATTAGTGGTGTTTTTGCATTGAGTTGTGCCAATGCATCGGGTATGCTTTCCAGTGCATGATGACCGGCTAAGGTTTTCACCCGACAACAAAATTCAAAATAATCAGGAATATGCATACGAAACTCCTTTATTAGAAGACAGACCGATTAAGCAAGAGATTTGCCATCATAAGCGGCTGTCAGCACTTTGATACATTCATCCTTGTCCATGCTCAAGCCATTATCTATGGCTTTTTGCGCGATTGCCGGAAGGCTGTCTTTTGATATGTCTGTTTGGGCCAGTGTTTTGGGAATTGGATTTTTTTTCAGGCTGGCCATTTCAGATTGTAAGCTTTTTATATAATCAATTATCTTTTGCCTGTAAACACTGGCCTGTGTTTTTCCACGATCTTCCAGATCGGCAATGGCATGAAAAAGTTGGGATGCACAGGTATCATTCTTTTGCATCTGATATTCCAGGCCATATGGTAATATAATTCCCATACATTGACCCGATGGAATATTAAACATTGTACCAGCCGCTTTACCCAGACGATGCACCATCCCGGGAGATACATTGGAAAAGGCACAGCCGGCCAGAGCGGCAGCATTGCCAACGCCCATATTGGCCATTTTATTTTTGGGTTGTTTGATTGCTATTGGCAAGCACGCTTTAATATGCTGTATTGCTGAATGCGCATAGCAATTGATAAATTCATTGCCATCCGGATGAATGCATGCTTCCAGGGCATGGGTCAGGGCAATCATCCCGGTGGATGTCATTAACTGTATTTCAGGGGCTTTGAATAAAACCGGATCAATAACAACCAGATCAGGCATTAAAAAATGGGATGTATAGGCGTTGTTTTCAATAAAAGCATATCGTGTTATTTCAAATCCATTGCCCCAGGCTGCTGGCACTGCAATGAATGGCATTAAGCGATGGTCTATTTTATTGACACCAGCAAGATTTTTTAAATCACCTGGTTTTCCGCAAACAACCATGTTCAAACCTTTTGCGATATCCATGGCTGCGCCTGCTCCCATGGCAATGATTGAGTCGAATCCCTTGTATAAAAATTTTTGGGATATATTTCGAATGGTTTTAATATCCGCAGTTTTGGGTACACCTTCAAACAAGCCAAAGGACATCCCTGAATCCTTGAATGCATTGATAATATATTTGCTCAATCCTTTGTTGGCTGTATGCTGATCTGTAATCACAATGGGACGTTCAGCATCCAATGCTTTAAGTTCGATTGGAATATGATCCAGTGCCTTCTTTCCAGCATTGGTTTTGACTGGACAAAAAAATTCGATAGTTGATTCTTCCATTGATTTTTTTCCTTGTATAAGACTGTGAGCCAGTCCGCTTATATAATTGTTTTTTTGAAAAAGACTGGTATCTTAGAAACCTAAAATTGCCCGAAGATAAACTTGCACTCTACCCATCAACTTTCGATTCATTTCCCATTCAGGATATCGTTTAACTGCCAGTTTTGCAATAATTTTGGGCAGAAGGTATACCTCAACCAAATCCAGAATACGCACAACTGAACAGGCGTTAGGAATATCACCATCAACAGTCAAGCGGTCATGGCAGCTTGAAATGGCTGTGCTTTCCTGAAAAGTAAACAGCAAAATAGCAGCTTCAAGGTTTTTAATTGTCATATCCACGTTGATTGCTTTGCCTTTTGCATTGCTGCCCATATACTTGACACGACCATTGATGTCTTTTCCCACCACCATTCTGGGTCCATTGGGAGTTACACCCAATGAAAACAAGAATTGATCAGGGAGTTCATCAAATTCTTTTTTAATATCCTTGTCCACCCTTGCAGCAGCCTGAATAGATCTGCCCACAAACCAGAGCATTATTGCTGTGTATATGCGTTTAAGTCTTTTCTTCCCCGGGGTGATATCTTTGTATTCGCCCACTATTACCTCCTTTTTATGCAGTTTTTCTTAGGAATGATCTAAAAATAACGCAAACGTAATTTTTTCAACAGTTCGTGTAGGGGCGAACCTTATGTTCGCCCTCGAACAATTGTCGCAATCGATTTTAGTTCGAGGGCGAACACAAGGTTCGCCCCTACACTGGACTTTGGTAATTCACATTCGCCTTAGCCTGACGGCTATGGGGTCAGCCCCCACAAATCCCCAGGCTAAGAAACCATCGTAATTGCTTCAACCGGACATTTAAGTTCACAAAAGCCACAGCCAATACAGATTTTATTGTCATCCAGATAAGGATATAGCCTGTCTTTTTCAACTGTTTCAATATCAGGAATGAGAATACATTGTACCGGACATATTTCAACACAACTTAAACAGGCTGTACATTGTGATAAATTAAACCGAGGTCGATCCCATTTGGAGCGTTTGACAATTTCACATTGCACACCATAATTATCATATATTGCGCCTTTGGGACATATTTTCCCACAGGCACCACAGTCAATGCACAATGCGTCATCAATTTTTTGAACAGTTTCTTTTTCACCATAAATGGCATCAACTGGACATAGGCGTTTACAAACTTCACACCCAATACATTCATCTTTAATTGTATATGACATGATTGAACCCCTTATGCTGTGAGATATTAATTAATCCCCAACTGTTGTTTGGTTTCCATTGTGGGTTTACCGGTTTCAGTATCCCAACCCAAATATTCCCAGTATTCGCTCATGAGCCTGTCAAGATTAACTGACCGGCCTTTATTGGCACCACGATTTTGGGGGGGGTGACCGAGTGTCCGCATGGGCATTTTATTATCTATTGGATTGATTCCATGTTTAATATTGAATTCTTGCTTGATTGTCTGGATACGTTGGCCGATTTCCATAATTTCTTCAGGTGTTTTATTCCAGCCAGTAGCAGCGTTCAGCCAATCAAACAAGGGCGTTCGGTTGACCCCCAGAAATGCACCAAACATACATGCACCAACGCCATTGATAATGTTCATATACTTGCTGCACGCAGCAGCCATTTGAATTTTTTCATCATCCACAGTATATTTGGTATCTTTATGATACAGCATTTTTGGCGCAGGCAATGTTTTTATTTTCTTCCAGATCTGAAACATTTCATAGTATAAAAAGGCCCCTATTGTATGACGTCCAGGGGTCGGTTCAACGCTGTAATGGATTGCAAAACCAGGATCGCCTCTGCCATCATGGGCTGCCGGCTCTTGACCGCCTGCATGTATTGCAAATTTTTCTGATCCTTTTCCTATTTTTTGGGCGGCGACACGAACACCATCAGCAAGGATATCCCCAATGCCTTTTCGGTCAATCATCATCTGAAGCATTTCTATCAGAGCATCGGTATTGCCCCAGGTCATTTCAACGCCATCGGTATCGTCTTTGGTAATAATGCCATTTTCATAGCATTCGATAGCAAATGCCAGAACGTGGCCGGCAGAAATTGTGTCCATGCCTGCGCGGTTTAACATTTCGTTCATGTAAAAAATACTGTCCCTGTCTTCATTCATGCATAACGCACCCAGGCAAATAACTGTTTCATATTCAGGTTTATGTGTTTCTTCATATTTACCAGATAATGTGCAGATCCCCCCACATCCCAAAGGACATGAATAACAATGATATTTGACAATTTCACATTCGGTAAAAAAATCTGGGTTGACAATTTTTGAGCTTTTCACTGGCCAATCCGCACTGGAGCCATCCCAGTTTTTAATTGGTGAATCGCCAATTTCCACACTCAATTGATTCATGGCAACAGTGCCCCATTTTCTCAACATGACTTTATAAAGCATCCCATCCATGATTAACTGGTGGGGCAAAAAACGCATGAGCTTTCCCACATAGGCAGTGGCGGGTCCGGTGACAAATGGGGGTTGAAAGTCCACCCATTTGTTACAAACCTTACTCAATCGTTTCATTTCATCATAGTTGTGGGGAACAATGGCCTTTTTACCACACAATACAAGGGCTTTCAGCTTTTTAGATCCCATGACAGCACCCAGCCCTGAACGTGCAGCAATTCGTCCCCGATCATTACAAATACCAGATATTAAAGAACATTTTTCACCTGCCTGTCCAATGCATGCCACACGTGGTTTTCTTCCAGGCTTTGTGTAACGTTTGAGTAATGCTTGTTCAGTTTCAACAGCATCTGTCCCCCAGAGATCGGATGCATCTCGCAACTCCATTGTTTTTGAATCAATGTAAAGGTAGACGGGTTTATCGCTGATGCCTTTGAACAAAATGCCATCATACCCGCATTGTTTGATAGATGGTGAAAAATTGCCGCCGCAGTTGGCATCGCCCCAGGTCCCGGTTAATGGCGATTTTCCAATTGCCATCCATCGGCCTGTAAACAGGCTGCCTGCACCGGTAAGTAATCCGGACATGAAACCAATATAGTTATCCGGACCAAGAGGGTCGGCATTGGCAGGTATTTTATGATACAAATAATATGCACCTAAACCTGTTCCGGATAAGTATTCCTCATAAACTTTATCGGGAATTTCTTCCTCGTAAAATTCATTGGTTGACAAATCGACTATCAGAAGTTTGCCCATGTAACCTTTTCCCATAAAACCTCCCCTTGTATCGGTCCAGTTTTTAGTGTTCATCGCACACATGGCGTAAATATGTCTATGTACCGATTATTTTTTTCGAATTTTGTTAAGTTATTTTCGTTCCATTATGGCTTACCCATGTTTATCCTGACTGCCCCAATATTCGTCCTTGATACGTTTTTCGTGCTTCCAGTCGGTGGTGAATAAGATCTAAAGTGGCACGCTTATTCAACGCCCAGGTGGGTGCAATGAGTTCTTGTGGGTGTGGATCACCAGTAAGTCGTTGAATAACTGTTTTTATGGGCAACCGCTCTATAACATCACATACCCAATCTGCATATTGTGATGGATACAGGCAATGATATTTCCCATTGCGATACATTTTTTCCATCTGTGTATCTCTGACAACATACAACAAATGAATCTTAACTGCGTCAATTCCAAGAGCTGCAACAGCATTTGCTGTTTGAGAAACATGATCTCGGGTTTCATATGGCAAACCAATGATCAGGTGCGCGCATGTTAAGATATTGCGATACCGAGTTGCTGTAATGGCATCAATAAATGCTTGTGAATCATGGCCCCGATTAATCAATTTCAGCGTTTTGTTATGAATACTCTGAAGGCCATATTCCAACCATATGAGATAGTTTTGGGTATATGATTGCAATAAATCTAAAATTTCATCAGAAACACAGTCAGGCCGCGTGCCTATACACAGGCCGACAATATCAGGAACTGACAGTGCCTCATCGTACAATGCCTTTAAATGATGGGCTTGTGCATACGTATTGGTATGTGCTTGAAAATAAGCCAAAAATTTTTTTGCCTTATATCGACGATACAGGCGTTTTTTGCCCAAATTCAATTGTTGAGTAATACTCATATGGGCAAGTCCTGTTCCTGATCCACGTGCGTTGCAATAAATACATCCGCCTCTTGAAATAGTGCCATCTCTATTGGGACAGGTAAGACCTGCATCAATGGTTATCTTTTGAACCCGACATCCAAATCGCTCCCTAAGAAACGTATTGAGTCGGGTATATACGTTTGATTGCAAGGTGTAAACTTTTGATGTTATTTCAGATTTTTATATATTAAACAAGAGCTATCGGTCACGCATAAGGTATCATGCGTTTCAAACATTTTGCATTGGTTTGATCAATAATTTGGCCCTGTCTCAAAACCCTTTTTCTTTTGGTCGTTTTTTTTGTTAAAATATGATTGGCGTGAGATTTGGAAAACTTGAATTTTCCACTGCCAGTTCTTTTAAATCGTTTGGCTGCTGCCCGATTTGTTTTCATTTTCGGCATAACTATCTGAACTCCTTTAAAAATAATTTATTTTGGTGCCAGTAGCATAAACATGTTTCGTCCTTCTAACTTAGGCGTTTGTTCAATAACTGCCACGTCCTCGGTTGATTTGGCAATACGTTGTAACATTTCTTTACCTTGATGGGTTAATGTGATTTCCCGACCGCGAAACATGACTGATACTTTCACTTTATCCTTGGATTCAATGAAGCGTTTAATATGACCTATCTTGGTGTTTAAATCATGATCACCTGTTTTCGGGCGAACTTTGATTTCTTTAATGTTTACTGTGGATTGTTTTTTTCTGGCCTCTTGTTGCTTTTTTTGCTGTTCATATTTAAAGCGGCCAAAATCCATAATCTTACATACCGGGGGATCTGCATTGGGCGAGACTTCAACCAGATCGAGAGCAAATTTCTCAGCTTCTTCCAAAGCGCGATGTTTTGATATCACGCCAATCTGTTTGCCATCCGGATCAATTACCCGAACTTCTCTCGCTCTTATTTGGTTATTGATGAAAACTCGTTTAGCTATGTGACACCTCCTGAGTGTTGCCTAAAATGCTATTTTTGTGTGCATTTTAGTGTGAATAAATACCATCCATATCATTCATAAGTTCAATGCATATGGATAAAAAAAAACCTTTATATTTTTTTATTAAAGTGATTACAGAAAAGCAAGAAAAAATGTGTTTACTCATTTAAAAAAAATTTGAAACAATTATTGAAACAAATCCATTTCCAATTTTCGTTCCTGAATGTGATTGCAAACTGTTTTTATAAATTGCTCCAGCGGAATCCCATAAGCCACATGGCCATCAAGGCGTCTCACCGAGACTGAATTGTTTTCTTTTTCTTTATTTCCCAGGGTAACAATCAATGAAATTTGATTGAGCTGCGCATCCCGAACCTTTTTTTTCAGATTTTCAGATCGGCCATCAATTTCAGTACGAATATTGTTTTCCAATAATTTATCCTGAATTGTTTTTGTAAATGGAATCAGTTCATCATTCAAAGACATTAAAATAACCTGCACCGGTGCCATCCACAATGGGAACTTACCGGCATAATGTTCAACAAGTATGCCTAAGAATCGTTCTATTGACCCATAAATGACCCGATGAATCATGATTGGTCGCTTTCTTTCATTATTGGGTTCAATATAGGTGAGATCAAAACGTTCGGGTAAAGACATATCCAACTGAATGGTGCCGCATTGCCATGTCCGTTTGAGGGCATCTTTGATATGAATATCTATTTTGGGACCATAAAAAGCACCATCACCTTCATTGATACGATAAGGTTTTCCATAAATTTCCAGGGCTTTTTTTAGTCCCTGTGTGGTTTTGTCCCAATCTTCATCAGTGCCAATGGATTTATCAGGTCGGGTGGATAATTCCAGTTGAAACGTAAGACCAAATGTAGAATAAATTTTTTCAACCAGATGAATGACACCCAATATTTCATCAGAAATTTGATCTTCAGTCATGAAAATATGGGCATCATCCTGATGAAATGCGCGCACCCGAAACAGGCCATTTAGCACACCACTTAATTCATGGCGGTGAACCAGGCCAATTTCTCCCACGCGAAGGGGCAGCTCTCGATAAGAATGGGGTTTCATACCAAATAACAGCATTCCCCCCGGGCAATTCATAGGCTTAATGGAATAATCGACATCATCAATTGTTGAAACATACATGTTTTCACGATAATTGTCCCAATGCCCGCTTCGTTCCCATAAACTGCGATTGAGCATGATAGGTGTTTTGGTTTCAACATAGCCTGCTTTTCGATGTTCATATCGCCAGTATTCTAACAGTTCGTTCCAGATAACCATCCCTTTTGGATGAAAAAAAGCCATGCCAGGTGCTTCTTCATGAAAACTATATAAGTCCAATGCTGTCCCAATTTTGCGATGATTCCTTTTTTTGGCTTCTTCCAGAAAATGTAAATAGTCTTTGAGTTCTTTTTTATCAAAAAATGCAGTGCCATAAATACGCTGAAGCTGTTCATTGTTTTGATCTGCTCGCCAATAGGCACCCGATACTTTGAGCAGTTTAAATGCCCTGATAAAACCAGTATGCGGTACATGCGGCCCCCGGCAAAGATCAGTAAAACTGCCTTGTTCGTATAATGATATTTCACCATCCTCAAGATCTTCAATTAACTCAAGCTTGTAAGGCTCATTTTTGAAATAGGACAGGGCCTCTGATTTAGATATCAATTTTCGATGAAAAGGAAACCTGGCTTTAACAATTTTTTTCATTTCCGCTTCAATCTTGGGGAAATCATCTTTTGATACAGGCGCCATATCAATATCATAATAAAAACCATCGTCAACTGTTGGCCCGATAGTCAATTTAGCATCAGGAAATAAATGCAAGACTGCCTGCGCCATTACATGAGCAGCACTGTGACGCATTATATCCATGGCCTCTGAATCCCTGGTTGTGATAAATTGAATGGCTGCGGAGTCCTCAATTGTGTTATGTAAATCCATGAGTTGATCGTTCAAACGCATGGCAATACAGTTGCGTGCAAAATCGGGTGATATGGTCTCTGCAACCTGAAAGCCGGTTAATGGAGATTCGTAAGCTTTTATTTTACCATCAGGAAATGATAACTCAATCATCTTTGGGCCTCCTAAAAAATAAAGTAGAATATATGATTTTCAATGGCAGGTCAAGAAAAAAAAATCTTTGGGGGTGCGGACCCGACCAACTTATTAATATTTATCAATATTCCTTCCCAAAATGGTCATTTTTACCCCCTATAAGGCTCTTTTCCCTATCAAAAAGAGCCTTATATGATATAATATATGCATGTTGATTTTGGATTTTGTCTTCTCGTTTAAATGGGGGGACCTTATGTTCCGCCTTGAACTATAATCGGAATCAAAGGGATGTTCGCGTCTCCAACTCTCACGACCATCGCTTCGATTGCGGTTTTTGTCTTTAGAACAAATTATGATGAATACAAACCTATTAAGATTTATAGATAAATATTTGGGTCTGCCACTTTGCTGGTTCTTATCAATCTATCGATATATTTTAGAATTGTTTCGCACACCAAAATCACGTCCTTCGCCCCAAAAAATACTGTTTATTAAGTTGTCTGAAATGGGCAGCACAGTATTTCTTTATCCATCTATTACTGAACTTAAAAAACGCATACCTGAGATTGAAATATTCTTTCTGGTTTTTCAAAACAATCGACAGATCGTCGAAGAACTAAAATTTACAAGCAAAAACAATATATTGGGTGTTCGAACAGATTCAATTATCCATTTAATTCGGAGTGGTTTTCGTATTCTAAGAATGCTTCGCAAACAATCCATTGATACTTGCATTGATATGGATTTTTTTAGTCGTTTATCTTCAGTTCTGGCATTTTTAATCTGTAGTAAAAACCGGATCGGGTTTCATCAATTTAACAATGAAGGTCTGGCACGAGGAAATCTTTTGACGCATAAGGTCATGTATTCTTCTCATATTCATACCAGTCAGGCTTTTTTTGCTTTGATAAAAACAATTTTTCCTGAAACACCTGAAGAAACGATTTATTACAAAGGTCATATTGATCAAAGTCAATTTGAACGTCCACATTATGTCCCATCAAAAGAAACAGTGGCAAAAATGAAAGAAAAAATACATCTGTCTGGAGCGAGTTTCAATAATACGCCCAAAAAACTTGTTATTGTAAATCCAAACTCATCAGATATTTTTCCCCTGAGAAAATGGCCATTAAATAATTTTGCTGAATTTTCAAAACGTTTACTAAAGGAAAAACCAGATACATATATTGTGTTGACAGGTACTCATTCAGAAAAAAAGGATGCCTTATATATCACAAATTACGTGAATGATAAGCGATGTATCAATCTGGTTGGTCAAACAGATTTTAAAGACCTGCTTGCACTATATTCACTGGCTGATTTGATGGTAACAAATGATAGTGGGCCTGCGCATTTTGCCACATTGTTAGATTTACCAGAAATTGTTTTGTTTGGTCCAGAAACGCCACTTCTTTATAAACCATTGGGAAATGCATGTAAGTGCCTTTATGCAAACTATACCTGCTCACCTTGTGTTTCAGTATATAATGCGAAGAAGTCTCCATGTAAGGATAATCAATGCTTAAAAGCAATTTCAGTGGATCAGGTCGTATTTGAAAGCTTAAACATGTTGTAAAAAAGAAGCCTTCAATCATTTTTTCGCATGGTACCAATAAAGCACCCGCGCATGCCAGAAGGATCACCACTGCCTTTATCCTCAGGCTCTGAATAAAATATCCATGTCCAGTCACCCTGTAATTTTTCACCATATTGATCAATGGCTGTGGACGATATTTTGACTTTATACCGGGTATCAAAATCCAGGGTTGGTGAAATGGGCTGAAAGGAGGCAACTGTTACTGGCCGCTCATTTATAAATGGATAGGAATATGTAACCTTATTGCCAGGCAAGGTTTGAACATCCATCGCACTTTCAAAGGCGATGTCAATGGAGCTTTCATCCATAATTTTTGAGAAGGTCACAGTTAACGTAATTGGCACATTGGCCGCAACATCAGTTTCATTGTGTGATGGGTATGTGTGTAAAATCGTGGGCGGCATTGTTTTTTCATCAATTGTCATACAGCTATGATGTGCGGTATTTTGATGAAAAACCGGCCAGGGAGAAGAGTCTGACAATAATTGATCATTGGCCCGAATGGCATACAAGCAATGATCAAAAGATCCCACATACAAGACATTATTATCAATTACTGGTGATGAATATATGGGGCCATCGGTTTTATATGACCATCTGACACGACCTTTTTCGTGGTCAATTGCATATATTGAATGGTTTTCAGAGCCAAAGTAAATGGTTCCAGACGAACCTACTGCGGCAGTGGATAGAATGTCCCCGGCTCTCACCCGAGAATCACTTCGTGTAGGAAAGGCCCATTCTTCATCACCGCTGTAGCTGAGGCCATACAGACTGTTGTCATAAGATCCCAAAATGACCATCCCAACTGTTTTGCTTTTGATTGTATCTGAAAATAAGACAGGTGATGCATACGCGCCTCTGCGCATTTCAAATTTCCATTTGATTGTACCATCAGGATTCAATGCATATAGGTTATGAAGTTGCACTTCACCCAGGGTTACGCAGCCGGCAACAAATATGGTTCTATCATTGCTTATTGCAGGTGTTCCCAATACATCACCGCCCACATTGATAGACCATTGCAATTGGCCTGTTTCCCTGTCCAAAGCATACATGTGGTTGTCATGAGATCCAACATACACAGTGCTTAAAAGCTCTCCATACCGGTTTGTAAAATAAACAATTGATGGTGATGATATGATGTGACCATTGGTAAAAAAAGACCATTTTCGTCGGCCATCGGGTGTGATTGCATATAAATTGTGATCACATGAGCCAATATAAATATTGCCTGATTTATCAATAGCTGGGGAGGAATAAACCGGACCATAGGTGGGGAAACGCCATTTTTCCAGTCCACTTTCAGCATTCACATTGTAGACATGATGATCTTCAGAGCCAAAAATGACATTATTTGAATAAACAGCCGGTGAGGACGTTGTCCTTCCGCCGGTTTGAAACTGCCACTTTTGCGTGCCATCAGGATGAATGGCAAACATGGCACCTGTATCAGAACCAACAAAAATTGTCCCATCATGACCAATGGCAGGTGATGATTCAATGACACCACCAGTATCAAAACGCCATTCAAATGATGCCACATTGATTGTTATGGGATCTGGTGTACTATATATTGTTGGCTGCTGCTTAAGGATAATGGTACACTTGGGATGAAACAGCCCGCCCCTGTATTCATGCGTAAAATCGCCATGTGAGTTTTCCTGTATGATTGAACCATCTCCAAAGTTCATCGTAAAAGTATAAGATTTATAATCATTGCTTGGACTGGCTTTACATATCAGGTTAACAATCAATGGATCCCTGCCATATTCTGGATTTGCGCTCAGATCCGCGCCACCGGCTATGTATTCAAAAGCACCCATATCGTAGGAATCTCCCTGGCCTTTGCGCTTGATACCATTGCAGTCCTCTTCAGGTAGGTTATCATCCTGCTTGCCTGTATTGATACATGGAGAGGTTTGTCGCTTTTCGTTCAAGTCTTCCAAGTGAAAATATCGGTTATTGTCTGGATTGGAAACATTTTCAAAAAGAGGATTTCGGTTGATATTGCTTTCATTATTAAATGGATGGTGATTGTTGGTGTAAGGTTCAATTTCAATATCAGAGAACTCAACAATAGGATTCTCACAATTCAATGCTTTAATTTCCTCATTTTCTAATGCATTGATTGTTGGATTCCATAAAATAGAGTTGACAATGCTTGCTTTGGATTCATAGAAATAGACAATGCCAGTGCTTAGAGTATTCGTGGATTTGTTCCTGCCAAAGGTACAAAAAATAATTTCAGCAGATAGACAGCTTTCAAAATACGCGCCACCCGCATCAATGGCTGTGTTCTCTGCAACCAGAAGATTGATTAAATTTGGAGCGGTCGCATTGTTTAAATAGATTGCCCCACCTTCTTCGGCTGCAGTATTTCTATATATTTTACATTTCTGAATAACTGGATTGGTATCGTTGTCCAAATATAGACCACCGCCCTTTTTTGAATGATTATCGTAGATAATAAAATTCTCAAGGGACAAGGATTGGGTTTGGATCAGGCATAAACCGCCGCCATTGCCATTCAAACAATTATTGTTGTATACAAAGCAATGATCAGCAGCAATTTGGGTAGATTTATAAATAACACCACCGCCACCATTTGAACTGGCTGTGTTGTTTTTGATTATACATCGTCCAAATGATGGATTGCTTTCATTGATATAAACGCCACCGCCTTCATTTGCAGAATTGCTATCAATGTCAGAGATAAAAAATGCAGGTGACGCTTTTATGATATAGATACCACCACCATCTAATTTGGCTGTATTTGAATACACATGACATTCATTGAAAGTTGCATTGGCGTTTTCATCCAAATACAATGCCCCACCATTTTCTGCCTTATTATTCTGAAAGAGGCATTGATTGAAAAAAGGTCTGGCTTCCTTGCAGTATACTGCACCACCATCAATAGTATCATTTCCATTATTGGTGAATGTGCATGATGTAAACTCTGGAGACGCTTTATGGCAATAGATTGCTTGATTTGTTGCGCCTTTGAAAGTCAGGTGCATGAACTCGGCGTTGGTCTGTACTTTATCAGAATCTAAATCTTCAAACCTGAACTGGCCATCACCCTGAAATACAATGGTGCACCCCCCGCCATGTTCATTTGCTTTCAAATTTATTCCCTTAAACTGAATTGTTTGGGTACACATGTGGGTGCCATCTGCAAGCATGATTGTGTCGCCATCCATTGCGTCTGTTACAGCATCACTGATTGTGGCATAATCAGATGGAACATGAATTGTTTTTGCTGTTAGACAGACTGGTAAAAATAGTATGTATATACACAATAAAGAGGGTATGGTTTTCACTTTATCTCCTTTGGCTTGATTTGATTACACGCTATTTAATCTGTATGGCATATTTTGTGTAATCTAATAAATACCAATTGCATATTGCACTCGGTTTGTACTATAGTGCCTGTATAAATAATAATTAGTTTGCAATTTGCAAAATTTAAGCCATTTATTAAATAAAACAATGGAGTGATTGACATGAAAAAAACGATATACTTAATCATTATATTTTGGGTTTTCATCGCATCCCAATTGTGGGCAACCGATGATAAAACAAAGGCAGACAAAATAATACAGGCCCAGGCAGCCAGCGAAAAAGGCCGCAATTACTGGCAAGAACAAAATTTTGAAAAAGCAATTGAACAGTTTGATAAAGCATCACAACTGGATCCATCCAATGAAGACTATTTCAGCAATGCAGCAGTTTGTGCCATGCAAATTCAGGACAATTTCCGGGCGGTCGATTATCTAAAAAAAGCCATTGCTGCCTGTATTCCAAAAAAGCAATATGAGAAAATCCAACAATATAATGATTATATCAGCGAAGTGCTAGATGAATGGCCGTCCTGGGCGGAGTCAAAATATGATGCAGCTGCTGTGCTGCCAGATAAAGCATCGGCCGTTCAGGCGCAACAGCAGTGGTATGAATTGATGTCTGAGGTGGAAAATAGTACTGACCGAACAGATCCTCAGGTTGTTCAGATACTGAAACAGGCCATTCAAGTCGCTATTACACATTTTGGAGACAGTCATCCCCAGACATTGAACAGTCAGAAAATTCTTGCAGAAATATATATGGATACAGAAAACGTTGAACCCGCCTTGACATTGTTTAAAAAACTTGCTGATGCCATGATTACACCATTGAATGCCCTTCATCCATTGCGAATATCCTGTATTCAAAGTATGGCTACCATATATGAAACCCTTGAAAAATATGCTGATGCTGAAACTCATTATGTTGAGGCCATAGAGGCATCAAAAAAAAGTATGGGAGTCGATCATCCAGAAACCTTGATGCGCATGTATATGCTATGCTTGCTCTATATGCATCAAATGAAATATAAAAAAGCCATTGCATTGCTTGAAGAAATGATGCCATTATACCAAAAACAATATGGTCTGACGCATCCGGACACCCTTGTTTGCATGAATGATCTTGCCAATCTTTACAAAAAACAGATGAATACCGCTCAGGCGGAATCACTCTATTTGAGTATTGTTCATCATAAAAACAATATCTTTGGAGAAATATCACCAGAAACGATCCAGACACAATTGGAACTGGCAGACTTATATCGTCAAAAGGCATCATACACAGCCGCAGAATCATTACTGAATAAGGCGATTACAAATGCACAACAAGCGGGTGATGAGCATTTGATTTTTAACATTAAAACCGAACAAGCACGCGTATTTGAAGACTTGGGGCGTCTGGACGAAGCTAAAAACTTGATCAGGGACGTTTACGAATTTGATCGAAAAGCATTGGGAGAAAAACATCCAAACACCCTCACAGACATGAGCCATATGGCAAGTATTCTTCGACGACAAGGACAATTGCAGGCGGCAGAAAATTTTTTTAACACAGTATATCAAATACGCAAAGCCACTGTGGGGGAAAAAGATTCCAATACGATAATTGATTTGAATAATCTGGCATTGGTTCTTGAGGAACAAGGATTATATGAGCAAGCCGAGCCCTTGCTTAAAAAAGCATCGCATCTGGCAGAATCAGTCCTGGGCACACAACATACAACAACCCTGGCCACCATGAACAATCTGGCGCTCATCCATGAAAGTCAGGGCGTTTTCAAACGAGCCAGGCCATTGTATTTAAAAGTCATTCGCATTTATACAGAAAAGTTTGGCGAAGATCATCCCAATACAATTGCCAGTATCAATAACCTTGCATACTTATACATGCTTGAAAACAAATATGATGACGCTCTTGAAAAATTTCAGGTGGTTTTGGATCGATGGACAAAACGCCTGACAATCAACCATCAAAACACACTCAAAGCCTTGAACAATTTAGGACGTGTGTATCATAAAAAAAATCAATTAGATAAAGCCTCGGAATTGCTTCATAAAGCATTGAAATTACGCATTAAAAAATTTGGTGAAACACACATGGATGCAATCCGCTCATCTATTGATGTCTCAGCCCTGTATATTTCACAAAAAAAATATAAAGACGCCATATTGTTGATTAAAAAGACCATTGATTTCTCCAATGCCAGTCTGGGGCCGCATCATCCCTATACCTTTGAAGCATTAAATGTTCAGGCAAAATTGTTTCAACACATGAAAAAATATCAAAAAGCGTGTGATACCTATGCATTGATATTTAACCGAAGAAACAAATTTTTTGAACGTGTATTATGGGCCACTGGTGAAAACGCCAGAAATGGTTACATTCGTTTACATCAGCAAGAACAGGATAACTACATCGCATTGTTGGCAGAATCCCAAAAAAACACAAGCGCACGCGATATTCTTCATGTCAGCCTGACACGCAAAGGTTTGTTATTAAAAATTGCATCAGACATAGAGCAAGTCATGCAAATGCTGGATAAACCAGAGTTGAACAGAATCGGTCAAGAGTTAATGGCAAAAAAGAAAAAACTGGCTTCCCTGACACTTGCTGGCCCTGTTGAATCGGGTGCAACAGGTTTTTTATTACAAATTGAGCAGTTGGAAAATGAAATTGAGGAACTACAGGGGGAGTTAGGTCGTGCAAGTATACGTTTTAGAACAAGTCGCCAGAAAATTACCCCAGAAATCATTGTTTCTCGTATGGGAGCGGAAGATATTTTTCTGGATTATTTTATATTCATGAACCCTAAACAGGGCAAATATCAGCTTGTTGCGCTGATTGCTCAAAAAGATAAAACCGGTCAACCCCTGTTTCAAAAGGTTGTTTTTGATGACATGGATTTGATTGGTAAATTGATTGAAAACTTCCGAAGCACGATTCAAGATGAAGACGCGGATGAAGATGAGGTCAAAGAAGAAGGGTTTTTGCTGTTTGAAAAAATCTGGCAACCGCTGATTGAACATTTTAACAACAAGACCACAATTTACCTGATCCCTGATGGATTGTTGAATATTTTGCCTTTTGATGCGCTTGTTGATGAGGATCAAGAGTATATTATTCAAACATTTGATTTAATTATATTATCCTCTGGTCGGGATTTAATTTTGTCTGAAGCCCAGTCTCACAAAGGACCATTCATGATTATTGCAGGCCCAGACTACAATTCTGAGTATCTGGTTGAAACAGAAACCGTTCAGGATATTAAGCGAAAGCGGCAACGCCGGGGGAAACGCAATGCAGACTTGATGCAGGGCTTGCGAATGGCGTCATTTGGTATGCGCGGTCTTTCATTTTCACCACTGCCGGGTGCAGAGCGTGAAGGTCAGGAAATTGATGATTTATGTAAAAAAGAACGTGCCACAAAGCTCTATCTAAAAAATCAGGCAGAAGAATTACTGTTGCGACAAATGGACATAACTCCGGATATTCTTCATATTGCCACCCATGGTTTTTTTCTGAAATCTCAGGAAAACCTGACCAAACGTCTGGTCAAACTCCAACGAAGTATGGATCCATTGCAATTAATCCCCCCCCCAGGTGACAATCCCTTGTTACGCGCAGGTCTGGCCTTTGCTGGTATCAATAAAAATGCCCAGTTTCTTGGAGAAATTGATACAGATAATGATGGTGTATTGACAGCCATTGAAGTTTTGGGATTGAATCTATATGGTACCCGACTGGTTGTCTTATCTGCCTGCGAGACTGGCTTGGGGGAAATTCATGTGGGGGAAGGCGTGTATGGGCTACGTCGCGCATTTCAGGAAGCAGGGGCGAGAACAATTATCAATTCTTTGTGGGAGGTTAGTGATCAAGGCACACAACGCTTGATGACTGCTTTGTATAAAAATATTCTTAAAGGCATGCCTGTGAGAAAAGCGTTTCGCAAGGCGCAGTTGGGTATGAAAAATTCAATTATGTGGAGCCATCCTTATATATGGTCAGCTTTTTTTATGGTGGGGCGATAGAAAACAATAATTTGGGGCATCTTTCATATTTTTTATTATGCGGCCAAAAGGCTGCATCGTATTACTTTTTAACCATAATATGCCTGTGGAATGGATAATTGTTCACATAAAACTAACAAATTCTTTATATCCCTGAAAAATGCAAAAAAAAATGATTGATATTTTTCAATACACAATTTATTAACAGAAAAATTGAAAATTTATAAAAAATTAAGTTGTTTTATTCTCGTGCTATGAAAAATTTAACAACCATATTAATTGTTGACGATTCTTTGATTTTTCGAAAAATCGTACAAAAATGTCTGGAAGGCGAAGATGATATTCAAGTGATTGGATCTGTCAGAAATGGTGTCAAGGCGATAGCGTTTATCAAGCAACAGCGTCCGGATCTGATCACACTTGATATTGAAATGCCTGAAATGAATGGTATCCAAACCCTGAATGCAGTTCAAGAGCTTAATGCCGACAATGAGGCGCTTCCGCCCATTGGGGTTATAATGCTCAGTGCGTTCACTAAAAAAGGGGCGGATATTACAATCAAGGCCCTTGAATCTGGTGCATTTGATTTCATCACCAAGCCTGAAGGCAATGATCAACAAAAGAATTATTCAACACTTCGCAGACAATTACTGGCCAAAATTCGATATTTTACATCCCGACGAATTGCATCGCAAAACAGACAACCCATTCCCCTCCCCAAACCCAAAGAAGTAGAACCCGAAAAAACAGAACCTAATGAACCCATCTCTTTGATTACGCAAACCCGGTTTAAAGCAATTCTTATTGGCGTATCAACTGGGGGCCCACGGGCACTGATGACTGTAATTCCTGATTTGTGCCAACGCACAAACATACCCATAATGATTGTTCAACACATGCCCCCAAAATTCACCGAGTCCCTGGCTGAAAGCTTGAATGCCAAATGTCGATTTCAGGTTGTTGAAGCTGTGGACAATCAGCAGGTCAAACATCAGCATGTCTATATTGCACCTGGTGGTAAACACATGGTGGTTCGAAAAAAAGGCGCTGATGCCTTCATTCAGGTGAATGATGATTCGCCAGTGCATGGTTGTCGGCCATCTGTGGATGTATTATTTCATTCTGCGGGGCCTGTATTTGGAAAAGATGCTATTGCTGTGATTTTAACAGGCATGGGAACTGATGGCACTGATGGCCTGTCTATTTTAAAACGAAGAGGGGTTTTTGTTATTGCACAGGATGAAACCAGCAGTGTTGTATGGGGAATGCCCGGAAGTGCTGTTCGGGCTGGACTTGTTAATGATATTCAACCATTGGACAAAATACCTGAAAGTATTGCCAATGTTTTAAAGAGAGTATGAGTAGATAAAATCCATGAACTTAACCAAACAAGATTTTGATTATATTCGACAATATATTAAAAAGAATTGTGGTATTGCTTTAAAAGATGATAAAAAATATTTAATTCATCAGCGTCTGGAGCCATTGTTAAAGTCATATCAAATTAACAGTTTTTCTGAATTGGCCAATCAGTTAATGCGCAATGTGTCTCATAAGCTGCGTGAAGATATAATTCTGGCCATGACCACAAACGAAACATCTTTTTTTAGAGACCGGCACCCCTTTGTTACCTTTGAAAAGCATATTCTCGAACATTTTAAAAAAGAAATTCATCAGCAAAAAGGAAAAAAAATTCGGATCTGGAGCGCCGGGGCATCAACAGGACAGGAAGCCTATACCATTGCAATGCTCATTTATGAATTTGTGGAACGAAACAAATTTGAAGGGATTTCATTAGACAATTTTGTGATTGCAGCTTCAGACATTTCCACCCGTGCCTTAAACAAAGCCAAAAGTGCCACCTATTATGATGCCGAAGTCAACAGAGGTCTTTGTTCAGAACGTAAACGCAAATATTTTAAAAAAGTGGACAAGCATTGGCAATTGGAAAAAAAAGTGCGGGACATGGTGACATTTTATCAATTAAATTTCATTGAATCCCTTTCACGTATGGGCACATTTGACATGATTTTTTGTCGAAATGTCCTGATATATTTTGATTCAAACATGAAAACACAAATTATCCATCAGTTTCACCGAATGCTGGTTCCATCGGGCTATCTTATTTTAGGTGCCATGGAAAATGCGCATAATGAATCTGATATTTTTTCGCCGGTTCGGTTTGGCAGCACATTGTTATACCAAAAGAAAGTGAAATGACCTCAAATCCTCTATCAGCAAATTCTTTCTAACATTCATGGCCGATAACGCTATGACCCCAAAACATTCTTCGCCAATGACAAATCATAAACATATGAGGGATCAAAGGATCCCCCTTTTTGGGGATCATACATTTTGATTGCTTCTTGAATGGCTTCATAGGGAACCCATCCATGACTTTCCCATAAATCAGGTTCTGTAGATTTCCACAAACGAAATTCTATGGTATCTCCAGCCTGGCGAACATACATACGAACGTGTTTGTTGTCTGCATATGGGTAATAGTAAACACCTGTTTTATCTTTCATTTTTGACTCCAAATAATAATTTAGATATTTAGATTTTTTGTAAGCCGGTGTCTTTCCGGCAAGCATGCTTGACTTGTGGCTTATTTACAATCCCGCTTGCTAACGCGCGCGGCTCTGATCCCGCTTGCGTTAGCAATCGTGATCAGAGCCGCGCGCGTTAGCAAGCGGGATTGTGAATAATTCATAAGTCAATCTTTTGTTTTGTATATCATATTATTGCATGATAATCTTGAAAAAAGATTATTCAGGAGAATCATTATTTACGCGGCATTATAAATATTATTCACTTGACAAAAAATGAAACATCATTCAATTGTATCTAATATCGTACAAATTTTTTTTAATTCAAATGTAGGGGCAAACCTTGTGTCTGCCCTTCGACTTTTCTACCCGAAACCTTATGATCGCCTACTTATATGAAGAGATCAATCATGCAATCTATCAAGCGAAAGATCCAGATAGTATATGAAAGAGTAAACCGGCTAGAGGAAATTTCAAAGAAAATTCCATCTTTTCCATACTATCAAAGTAATCAGTTTTATAAGGACATTACCGAACGAAATGTCCATATTGCAATAGAAGCATGTCTGGATATTGCCAGGATCATCATTTCAAAAGAAAAACTTGAAGAACCTTCTGATTATAAAGGACTGTTTCTCAGTATTGCACAAGCAGGCATCGTTGATCCAGAAATGCTTGACTTTTTGATACCTATGGCGGGCACAAGAAATATATTGGTTCATAGCTACGATAAAATAGATGATAGCATTATTTATGGCATTTTAAAAAAGCAGTTATCAAACATTATGAATTTTATGGATGTAATTAAATCAAACTACCTTAACAAAGTGTAAAATGAATAATCTTAAATCGTATATAAATAAACATATCGATTCATACCCGGATATCAAGTTGGTTTACTTGTTTGGTTCCTATGCAAATGGCAATCAAAAAAAACATTCTGATCTGGATATCGCTCTATTCGTGTCTCCAAAAAAATATGCAAAAGATGCATTTGGTTCAACCAAAGATGCCTATTCTTTGACAGCAAATATTGGCATTGATTTTAACAATCAAACTGATGTTATTATTCTCAATTCATCATCAATTGAAATGTGTTATCATATTATAACAACAGCTCAGGTTTTGTATAATGAAACGCTTGATTTCCGACTGGAATATGAAACAAAAATTAGAGGAATGTATTTTGATTTCATGCCATTTATCAATCAACTCCGAAGTCAATATCCAGACAATCGAAATGCAAAAAACTGATGGAATATCTGGGACAAATATTGGGGCCTTCAGCCGCCTTCAGCCATACGCTGTTCTTGCAATTGCCGAGATCGTACATTCTTAGCCTGACGCCTATGTGGTTACTCCCTGTGAATTTTACTCATGGTTACGTTTCAAAAACGCCAGTTTTGATGCTCGTTCCCAGGCTGGGAACGTGTTTTTGGAGGATTGCCACTCTTTTTTTGATAGCATTTTCTGATCGGCCAAATAGTGAAGATAATTTTTCAACAGACATTCCAGATTTTATTTTTTTCATTAAATCTTTTTCTTCCTGCTTTGTCCAGGGTTTTCCCGCTCTGGAACCGGGGTGATCTTTTATCTCTAAAGCATCTTTTATCTGTAAATTATCGGATATTTCTTGAAACAGAAGTCGCTCAAAACCAATGGATACAACCGCATATTGTTTCAATTTTAACTGATTGCCAAATTTTTTTCTCAGTCCTTTAGAATAAAAC
>Ga0272440_1001004_pt1 | contig 23539 bp, 20 predicted proteins | sample SSMMMBAug17_FD_192440 | JGI IMG/M metagenome (GOLD analysis project Ga0272440, IMG submission 192440) | Marine sediment archaeal communities from Little Sippewissett salt marsh, Falmouth, MA, United States - SSM-MMB-Aug17 | ecosystem: Environmental > Aquatic > Marine > Wetlands > Sediment ...
CAATTTCGTATTTTCATCTTTTGAATGAGATAAATAAACAGCCAAATCAATCCAATGAATACCATTGCATGCAAGACCAAAAGCGCCTCCAACAACGGCCATATGAAATGGAGCACTGCTATCATAGAATTTTTGAAATAAAGGCAATTCTCTAAAAGGATGGTTGCTTCTGATATTCAGATTTTTGTCAAGGGAAGCATCAACAATCTCTTTAACCTTTTTCCTTGATTGCTCAATGGGCTTTTCCAATAATATATTATAAACTTTTCTTTCAAGGAGTTTAAAAAATATATCTTTTCTTCCATTTGCTGTAGAAGATATAATTCCGGCATCAAAATTTGAGTTGATAGGAATATTGTCAATAGATGGGTAATGTATTATCGAACCATGGTATTTGTTATTTGTCGATAATTTTTTTACTTCTTTTTGTAATATATTTATTTTCGGGTCAACAATAGTTATTTGAGAGCATGCTTTGAAAGCTCCAACAAGATGTCTCATGCCCATTCTTCCAGCACCAATAATAAGCAAGTTCATTCTTTTCTCCACTTGAGTATTTTAATTATCAATCAAAATAAATACATTCAAATAAATTGATTTAATTATTTATACAAATAAACACGATATTAAACTATTCTTCAGGGATTCTAAAGAATTTGATATATTTTTATCGTTTAAAAACTGTTGAACAAAGGCTTCTTCATCTTTTGTAAGAGGCTCATTTTTAAAACCACTATTAATAAATAACTGATAAGATTTTCCAATATAACTATTATCAAAAAATTCAGGAATTTTTTCAGGAATTGAATTTATCAGTTTATTTGCTATAATTTTTCTGGCTTTTCTTAATGAAACAGTAATATAGTAGTTTTGTGGAAATGATTTATATTTTTGAATGGCTTGTTCTAATTCTTGAATAAAATATGAAGATTCCCATTCATTTCGATCTGAAAAAGGATCAATAATTTTGTGGACAGGTAAAAAATTAGCATGAAAAGGATGGGATGGTGTCAATAATTTGTGAATGGAAATGGATTCGTCTTTAATTGTTGATTTAGTTGTCTTTGCAGTTATAATGTAATAAAAAAAGGCCTGTTTTACTATATTCAATGCGTTTTCAATTGCTATATTGTCATATTTTGCTAATTCACCAGCCATATATTCTCTGAATCTATTATATTGAGAAGACCAATGGTTATCAGCAATCCAATCGTGCATTTGATAATTTGTCTGAGCATGCGAAGTTCGGATATGATGAGACTGTCTTATGTTAAAAAGCGAAGGAATTTTTATACATTTTCCTTGAATTGCAGATAAAGAAGATGGAAAAAGTTCTGAAAATCTAAAATCAAGTTTAAGTTCTATAGTCTTTTTTAAATTTACTTTTAACTGTGATGTTCTGTGAACTGAATACCAAGTAGCTCCATAATTTTTAAGATGTTCAATTAATCTTTGTGAAGCCGAGTTGTGCCCAATAGCTTTTATATGTTCACAATTAATATTTTGTATTTCTCCATAATAAACACCTGATTCTATGTTAAATACTAATCCAACACCTTGCACTGCGCTATAATCATTATTCTTTTCTAATAAACATACAGCCTCATTTAATGCGTTTAAGATTAAAAAATCATCATCAGCAGTAATAACGACATAAGGCGTTTTGACTTCTTGAGTTGCAAGGTCAGACTTGTGATATATATCAAACTCTTTAGGGTAAGAAATATGTTTTATATTTAACTCTGAGCTCAATTGCTTGACTAAATGAATATTTGTTTGTAAATCAGTAGAATGGCTGCTGTCTGCTACAATAATTTTACAGTTAAATTTAGCAAGACACATATAATTCAACAATCTGTTAAGAAATATACATCTTGATGCAGTAGGAATTACTATCGTTAATAGATCTTTCATCATAATCATTTAACCTCTTTCAATATTAACTATCTGAAAACTAAGATAAAAGCTTGCAAACGAAAAAAGACATCAAATTTGTTTCACATTAAAGAGAAGATGTTTTTTATGTATTCCATGATATGGTTCTTGAAGTTTACGCAACTGATACTCTCTTGTCATTCCTGAAAAACTTTTTAGGTGAGTTAGCAATCCACTCTTCTGTTCTTCCTCTATATAAAAATGATATAATATATTTTCAGATTGATTATTCTTACAAAAATATTCTTTATCAAGTTTAGCCATATTGAGAAAATCGTATCTCAATCTGATTTTTTTATTAATAATCTTTCCCTGCTCTATGTTTTCAAGGTCAATATTTGTAAGAAACCTTTCTTCCATAAATATTCGGCATTCATGAATCAGGTCTTTGCAATCTTTTTTTATTTTAAAGTCTTCTATTAATTTATGAGCAATAGATTCATAATAATCAATAAATTCATTGTGATATTGAATTGAGACCAGTGAAGAATAGTGAGTATTTAATTTTCTAAACCCTCCATTCTTTAGAAATTCCATCTGGTTAGGGCTTGAATAATTAAGCATAAGATCTTCTTTTGTATCAAAAAGTTCATCTTTTGCATCTTTCAAAAAACTATCAAAAACATCTTTAACAATACCAAAGGCATTTTGAATAATATATGTAAAAAAATCAACTGGATTTATTCCCATTAAATGAACAAGACGAAAAATTAGATCATGTCGTTTAAGGTTCCAGCTCATTTGAATAAGCCAACTAAGTATGCGGCAAAACAAATAATCATCATAGGAAAAAGTATTCGTCTCAACGACCATTTCTTGATACTCAATAACAGGATGTTTGTCATAAATTCCATAGCAATTTTCAAGTAGTCTCCATTTTGTTTTCATCTTAAATTTATTTCGCTCATGAACAGTATTCATTTCAGCGCCTTTAAGCAACATCAGTGGATTTGTATTAATAAAGTCAACTCCTTGTTCAAAGAAAAATCTAACAGCGTTAATGTAAGATGATAACGTTTCTCCAGGCAGTGGGACCATAAGTTCTGCATAGGTTTCAATTTTATGCTTTTTACAATAATCAAGTGTTTTTTTCCAATCATTCTTAGTAATATTATGTCGCTTTATATTTTTTAATACTTCGGAATCCATAGACTGGGAAGATTGTGTCATCATACAAAGATCTTTTAATGTCTTTGCAATTTGAAGACCTGTATCCGATTTTGATTGTCCCCAAGTTAATATTAGTTTTCCCGGCCAATTGTATTCAGTTCTTAATTCTTTTATATATTTTGCAATTACTAAATCACGATCAGCAAACAATCCAAAATTTGCATCATCAATCATTAGTCGTTCATCTTTTGAGTAGTTTCTACAGTAATCAATATCCTCTTTCACACGTTTTATACTATATGTATGTATTTTTTTTTGAGTAGCATCCCCCCAATTACAGTAGGTACATCGAAACGGACATCCTCTAAGTGTTTCGATCATAGGCATTAGACCTTTTTGAAAAAACTCATCAACCATAGTATTCTTGAATGGTGAAGGAATGTCGTCCAAGTCTTCAATAGTATATCGTGTTGGTGTATAAAATGCATTTTTTGTATGACCGTCCAGTTGCCAACATCCTTGTATTCCATCATTTTCTATTGGTTTCCTGTTATTAATGACACAATCTACCAAACATTTAAAAGGATATTCTCCTGAACCTGAGATATAGAAATCACAATAAGAATCTCTTAGAAAAGAAGACATCCATTCTTGTGTTTGGTTAACATTCGGCCCACCCATGGCTGTCACAATTTTGGGGTCTATTTTTTTAGAATAACGAAGCAGATAAGTACTTAGTTCATAATTCCAAATGTAATTAGAAACAGCTACTATATTTGGAGATTCATTGTTAATGGCCTTGAAAAATTCATCGGGAAATTTAAACATTTTAACGTTAATTTTATCATTGAATGCAGCCTTAATATATGATCCAATTGTTAATATATTTAATGGTATTGTCCAAATATCTCTACTTGAAATATAATTGTGAACAGGATCAATCAGATAAATGATTAATTGATTTGTATTGGCTAATGCGTTCATTTTTTCCATAATTTAATTAATTTCCTGAGCCATTTCACTCTCAAGAATACTACATTCTTTGCATATTTTTATATTTTTTCTTTTTCCAGAATTATGAATACTGCGGAATTGTTGTATTTTTTTACTATTAAATACTTCGATGGGGGACATATCATGAACGTTACCAAAACTGTACTGTGCATGATGAAGATCAGAACAACACAGAGGTACAGTCCCATCACACAATACTATCAGTCTGTCAAAAAGATGATGACATGGCGTTTCGTCAGGTATTTTTTGTTTGGCACTTATAGGTTCAAAATCTTTTAACTCCCCCCCCCAGGTATGTCTATCATAACCAATTATAATATCCCCACGCTCTCTTGAAATTCTTTGTTCCCAATATTCTTTATAACCGTCCCACTCATCACTATTGTTTTCTTGTCGGATAAATCTAAATACAAAGCGTGTTTTGTAATTCTTTTGATTACGTATTAAAATGGCATTATTAGCGTTTTCTATGATTCGCAAAAAGTTTGTATTTATTCGAATAGATTCATGGGTCTCTTTTGTTATTCCATCTATACTAAAAAGAATGGTATCTAGCCTTGCCTGAAATAATTGCATAGCTATTTCAGAGTTTAACAAATCTGCATTAGTTGCAATCGCAAGATTTTGAAATCCTTTATCTTTAGCATATTTGACTTTCTTTACGAGATTCATATCTAACAAAGGTTCTCCTAAGCCCCATAAATCGAATTTTGTTATATGATCTTTGTATGGATGTAATTCATCCACAATATATTTAAAAAGGTCAAACGACATTGTACCTTTTTTTCTCTCTGAATGTAGATGAACAGGGCACATTGTACAGTGCGCATTACAACCATAAACTGATTCTAACTGTATTCTTTCAGGAATAATTAAAGAATTTTTCGTTTGTTTACATGAATCATTATTCATTTGTTATAACTTTCTTAAAAAAATAACTATTGTTAATGTATTGCCCTAATTTGTTTTAAGAAACGTTCCGATTTAGGGTAAACAACTTCCCTTTGTCCAATGCTATTAATTTTATTATAGTAAAAATTCAGATCTTCATTGCTCAATTTTGTAAAGTTTACAAGTTGTTCCCAATAAAGATCACCCAGTTCCTTAATATACTCATATTCATTAAGAATAATTTTGTCCTCAACAGCTTTTTGATATATATAACTCCCTGGTAATGGTGTTAAGTACGATAATTTAACTTTTTTACTTAAACCATTCTCTATAATAAACTGAATCAATTCATCATAATATTCTTTTGTTTCCTCTGGAAAGCCTATTACGAAATTTGCCGTAATTTCAATACCATACTTATTCATCAAATACAGTTTTTGCTTAATTAAATCAATGGTTATTTTTTTTCTTATTTCATTTAATATTACTTGAGAAACAGCTTCTACTCCTGTACTTATGCCTTTTAATCCATTTTCTGATCCTATCTTACAAATTTCTTCATCTATTGTATCTAATCGTGATTGAATAATAAATGTAAACTTTAAATTACGCTTTTTCTTTTTATTGATAAATTCAATGTAACGAGATTTTATTTCAGTAAAATTTTCATCAACAATATAAAATTTATTAATATTATAATTTTTAATAATAAAATCAATTTCATCTAAAACATCATCTAAATTTCTTGTAGAGACTCCGTGCCCCATGAATTTATAGCAAAATGTGCATTGTCCTCTACAACCTCTTGAAGTCATAATTTCAAATGATTGTCCAGTTTCTTTTAAATAATTTACATAATAATTAATATCAAACTTTTCGTAGTATGGCATTGAGTAGTTATCTAAACGCTTTATTCTTTTCGGTGGAATTCCTATAATAGAATTATTTTTTTTGTAATAGAGTCCAGGAATGTCTTCAGGATGACTATTATTTTTTCTTATAGAAAAAATAAATTGAGGGAGAGTAAATTCAACCTCTCCAGACAAAATATAATCGCACAAACAGTTTTCTATTAAAAGCTTAGGAACAGATGTGGGCAAGGGGCCACCATAAATAATTATATTTTGGGGGTTGATATCTTTTATTATTTTGGCATAGTGTTCAACTATAACAATTTGATTATTTCCAGCAATTATTCCAAATCCATAAATTGATGGTTCTGAGGAGATATGCTTCTTTAATATTGATTCCCTATTTTCCATGGGAAATGGAATCAAATCAATTATGGATGTTTTAATACCATGCAATTTCAATGAATTTGCGATAACACTCAATCCCAAGGGAAAATGAATTTGATTGATTTTGTTTGAAGCATTAATTAAAAAAACATTTTCATACATAATGACTTCCTTAAATTAGCACTGGCTCTATTTTTACCGTCGGCATTAGAGTTTCAATACCTAACCTATATATTACAGTAGCTTTTTGTTGAACATTTAATCTTTCAGGTATTATTGCATTAAGCTTTTCAATTTGTTTGTGAGTATAAAAAGCTTTTATTTTTAATGGTTGAGACGTTTTATATTGAGAAAGAGGCTGCTCTATTGTTCTCCAGGTTAAAATATCATGTTGGATTTCTGACTTGTATGATAGTTCTTCTGTTATGAATTGACCTGAAAGTAGTTTTTCTACACAATAGCTTTTATTTATTAAGAAGCTTCTTATTGTTTCGTATTCAATATGTTCATTTTCAAGTTTATTGTTTTCTAAAAAAATATCTAAGAGTATTTTTGTAAATTTTACAATATTATTAAATATTTTATATCGATATTTTTGTAAAAGATTCTCTGCTATTTTCCCTGATATTAAGTTGTTGTAAGATTGATTCTTGTTATAAAATTCACAAAGCTTTTCAGGAGAGTCAAATAGTTCCTGTGTTGTTTTTAAAGTAAATTCAGAAAAAATAATTTTTATATCATCGTTATCTTTTAGCATTTTAATTTTATCGTCAATAACTGTTAGAAATTTTATTAAACTAATACCTTTTTCTTTAAGATATTTTTTTAATTCAAAAAACATCGATCCATTATAAAATACTGAAACTAATAAATGGATTCTTCTTAAATATTTATAATCTTCAAAGTTAAAAGAGTTTGTTGAAATAACTACCTCTTCATAGTCCAAAATCAAGGTATTTTCTATTTTAGTAAAATTACCTGGTAATAATCTCCACATTGTTTGATATGAAAACTCTTTTCTTCTTTCTTTATCCTCTTCAACTGTTCCTAATAGCATCATAAAAGAAAAAGTATCAATAACACCAATCCCTATATCCATTAGTTTATTTAGGGTTTGTAAATGTTTTTCTCTAGTGTCCCCAGGTAGTCCCATTATAACATCAGATTTTGTTATTTTGTTATTATCTTTAGTTTTATTTTGATACTCTAAATATTTATTTAGAGGAAAGTTTTTTCTACGAATATTTTTTAAAACTTCTTTGTCAAGAGATTGCGCAGCCATTGTCATTGCAATTCCATCAAACGCCATAACGGTATCAATAACTTGATCTGCTTTAATTTTGCTTGTGGTCGCCATAGCAGTTAAAGGAAAACCATATCTATTTTTATTTGTTTTCAGATGTTCAGATATAGCCTTATCCCTTTTTAAGATACCAAAATTTTGGTCGGTAATAAGTAACGAAGAAATAGGAATTTTGTTTCTTTTAATAAACGATGCTATATAATCTATTTCTTCCATTAAACGATCTGTTTTAAAAATTCTGTCTTTTATGTATTTTTTATTACCATTGCAGCAAAATGTGCAAGAAAAAGGGCATCCTCTATAACCTTCAATAATTGGATATAGCCTAAAACCACATGTTTCAAAAAGAATAAAATCATCTAAAATTCCCATGAGATAAGGCGATGGAATTTCATTAATGTCATCCAAAAGTTCACATTGTTCATGACGCAATTCATACTTTTCATCAATAAAACAAACCCCTTTTATATTGTCTTTCCTTATTTTTTTTATATCAAAAGAAATATTACTAACTTGCTTGATTAATTCGGAAAAAGCTTTTTCAGCTTCACCCAATATCACAAAATCAACATTTTCATGATTGATTAACCACTGTTTTATTCTTTTTATGTCATTCGGAAAATTTGGGCCACCAAAAACAACAACTCCTTTTGGGCATAGTTTTTTATAAAAATTAGCTACATATATAGATAAATTAGAATTCCATATATAATTACTAAGCGCTAAAACATCTGGTCGTTCTTGTTTTATTGCAGATAAAATTTTAAAAACATCTTTAAAAAGAGTAATACAAAACTCATTCGGAAACTTTTTTTCTAAATATGAGTTAAGAAAACCAATATTTAAAGGAACAAAATTATTAGCTAATCTTATTGATGTGTGTCCCAAATCACCCAAAAAAATTTTTTTCATGTTAATATCATCAATCTATTTTGTTGTTGTCATTTGTAAAAAACATATTACTGTTATAAGACATAATCATAGCAAAACTGTTAACTGCTTCAAATTTATAATCAATACACCTTGCTATAAATAAACTGTGAATAAGCATGAAATATTATTTAACTACTTGAATATCTGACTTTAAATTTAAAGTATTAAGTGTTCTTTTTATTTCATGCAAATAACTTGAATTTGTTATTAAAATAGTTTCAGGTTGAATTCTCTTCAATTCTTCAGGTGCTATTATTTTTTGACCTGTTAAAGGAACATAAGTTCCATGACGTTCTTGATTTATGTCAACTACATAAGGAAAATCATAATGATAAATTCCTAAAAGAAATAAAAGGGTTAACCCTTTACCGCCTGCCCCCCAAAGGACAGTTTTATCTTCTCTTCCAGTAAAATATGATTTCAATCTATCTTTAATTATTGGTATCCTTTTAGTAAACTCAGTTACACCTATTATTAAATTTTCAATTTTATTATATTTTGAAAAATAATTACAATCACTATTGTGCTCCTTATTCACTTTAGTAGAACAGGCTTTAGAACCGAAAAACTGTAAATATTCATTTTCAAAAGTGAATGATAGTTTATCACACTCAAAACCATTTAATTTATGAACTAATTTAAATGAATTCATAGAAAAATAGCTGCAATGCTCATAAGAAAAAGCAACTATTTGATCATTATCAATAATCCACTCTAAAGCAGGAACTTCTGTATAAATAAATCCTTCTTTTTCATTAACCACATTTTTTAAAAAATTTACAGGATATCCCTGATGTTCCAAGACATGCCTTAAAATAATTAAATCCACTTTTTTTCGTAAACAATTTTTTATATAATAATCAGCTATAAATTGTATTCCATTGTGTGCAGAATTTTTTCCTCTTTTTTTCATACTTGGTTCAAAACCATATCCTTCAAAATCATACAAGTCTCTCAATTTAGATAAAAATTGTCCATCCCCACAACCGATTTCGACAATAGTTTTACCTTTCAAAGAATAAAATTCATTTATTTGGCTACATAATGTTTCTAAAAAATTATTGAAATATTGAGAATATTTTCTTGAAACTTCATAATCAACCAAATAATCCATCAATAGATTATCATGGACTCGATTGTACATAAATGAACAGTCTTTACAAAAATAAAAATCAACTTTTCCTGTTTTTGCGTTAAGAGCGCTCTCTCTACAATAATGACGTTCATTGTTATAAATGGGTAGGAGATCATGTTTAAAAATAGGTATACTATTTTCGCTGTTACATATTGGGCAGTTTCTTTTCATAATTATATTTTCCTGTGTTTAGATCTATCAATATAGAATAAACCCTATAGTGTTTGTAGATAACAATATTTAATTTATCTTTATCTCAAATCTTCTATAATTATATTATTTGTTTTAATATAATGATTGAATTCGTTTATTATAGGGTGATCCCATGAAAGATATTTATAAAAAGTACCTGATAAATCTTTATTTTTATAATGATTTACAGCGGAATTGTAGTGTTTTTCAGTCAGTGAATATTTATTTTTACGCTTATAAATATATCCGAGTACTATATGAGCTATAATGTGGCCTGGAATCTTTTTGAGTCGCCTTTCAAAATCAATTATAAGATAATCCATGTTTTCTTCTGTTTCGAGAAATGGATTGTTCAAATACGTCATTTCTATTGTAGCATCATATTTCAAATCTTGAATTAGATCAGGAGTCCATTCACTAGATTTTACATGCTTTGCCTTTCGATAGCCAAAATTATCTAGTTCTTTTCCATCAAAAGCTAAAAGATTTTGTTCTTTTGCTTCCTTATATAATTTAGTCCCGGGATATGGTAATACAATATTGAATGCGTTAGAGTTAGCTCTAAGATCTCGCGCTAGATCAAAAGTTTCTTTAATTTGTGAAAGCGTTTCATTTGGAAATCCAATCATCCATCCAATTGTAAAGTAAAATTTTCTTTCTTTAAACATTTTAATTACTTTTTTGACTTGATCGAAATTAAGATTTTTATTAATTCTTTTCTGAATTTCCTTAGATCCTGTTTCAACGGCTATAGCAAGTTGCTTTACACCTACTTTTAAAAGCAAATCTAATATTTCTTCGTCAAGATGCAAAACAGAAAAGTTAGAAAAGACCGTTTCCATTTGTAAATTTAGGCTGCTAAATTTTTTCAAGAATGACTTTATCCAAATTTTATCAAAAGACATATTGTCATCAACGAAATGTCTTGTTGGTTTATCATATTTATTATACATTTCGGAGATTTCATTTAATAAAGAATCAGTTGTCTTACGACGTATTTTTCTTCCCCATGACAGATAAGTGCAACAATATGAGCAATTATATGGACACCCCCTTGTACCTTCTATAGGTAAGATGCTATCACCGCTTTTTTCAAAATATTTTTCTACGTTTATAGAATCAAAGTCTGGTGGGGGTAAATCAACCAAATCAAGATATTTTTCTTTGCGAGAAACGACAATAACTTGATTATTTTCATCTTTATAAGCATAATTATTAAAAGGAAATTTCTTCTCGAACTGCTTATCTTCATTATTATTTAGTTTATTTATTATATGCAAAAAAGTTGCTTCTCCTTCCCCTATTACAGCATAGTCAACTCCATGTTTTTCAATAACCATCTTAGGAAAAATTGTAGGGTAGCCTCCTCCAATAATAATTTTAGCTTCAGGATGAAAATGTTTGGACAGTTTAACAATTGCTTCAACCCATTTTATATTATAGACAAGCATCACAGAAATGGCCAGAACACTATATGAATTTTTCTCAATTTTATCAGCTAATAATCTTTGGTAAACATTTGTGTCTATTGGTACACCAGGCGTTTCATAACCTTCAATATTTAAATCAACAGCTTTTAAATCATAGTCAAACTTTTTGTACTTATTAAAGAAAGAACATATTGATGCTAAGGCAAGTGAAGGAATTGGTCGAAAAGTATCTCTTGATCTGAAATCATCTGGTTGATCTTTTAAATAATCTGGATGAGGACAATAAGGTAATTTTATCAATAAAATTTCTTTATAGTTTTCCATTTTTATAAAGTCCTATTTTTATAGTTAAAGTTAGCGCTAATTCTAATTTATTCTCACCACAAAAAATGTTGTGTATTCTTCATCCCTTGTCAGGATAATTTTGAGGTTTATTCATTAATCATTTACTCATTCAATATTTGACGCCAATGTCTAAGCATAATATTAAATTCAATCAATTAGTAAATTTCGATTCCTCAGTTTTTCTTTCGGTTTTTCAATATTAAGCATTGTTTCATAGATCTGACCTCCTCTATGAACAAGAATTTCTTGACATGTCTTGAGGTATTCAAGAGCTTTATTAACTCGATCTTCAATTATATCTTGCTGAAAAAAGGGTAATCCCATTTTTTCAATTTTAGTATGTGAAAAACGCTCAAAAGCATGAACAGCAACCTCATCAAAAATTTCTGCCACATAATCTAAAGTCATTCGTTCTTCTTCTTCGGTTGAAGTGGGATAACCTATAATTATATCTGTCCGAAATATAATATCTTTACGATTTTTTTTCAGTTTTTTAAGATATGGATGAATATCTTGAACGATAGGCTTTCTTTTCATTAACTTTAGAAGCCTATTACTTGATGTTTGAATCAAAATCTGAAATTCTTTAATCTTCTTTTCAGTATTAAGAATTGGAAAAAGTTCATCTTTGTAAAAATAGCCCCAGTCTGCATTAACTTGAGTTAAGTGAATAATTGGTGAAAAAGGCAATATCTTCTTAAGAAGTTGTGGATAAGAAGTATTTCCAATATCTGTCCCATATGCACCTGTATCATTTCCATGCAAAACAATCGTTTTAGCGTCATTTTCGGTTAAAAATTTAATTTGATCAATAATTTCATTTTCTGGCCTACTTTTTAAAGGGCCAATTCCCAATTTGTGTGGACAATAGGGACAATCAGAAGAACATCCTGTCTGAATATATATGAATTTTTTTGAAGGATCATAAAGCCTGTAATCATCTTTAGTTACAAACTCAGAAGGTTGAAAAACATCTGATAATGGAACTATTAATGGATTCACAAGTTCTTCAAATTTGTACCAGTCTGATGCAGCTATAGTTATATCTGGTTGCAAAGCCTTAATTTCTTCAGGAGATATTTTGATCAGGCAACCATAAACAATAACTTTTATTTTATTTTTTTGGGCAGATTTAATATTTTTTATGGACTCATCTTTCAAACTATGAAAGGCACCACATGTCCCGATAATGCAAATATCAGCATTTTTTTCATCAGTTACTAAATTCCAATTATTTAAATTCAAAAAACTATTTACTCTGCTTAATATTAGTTTATAGGGAACACAAACGTTATCTTTAATAAAATAATTCACTTACACCTCACTATTAAACAAGAATTAATTGTGCCTTAATACCCATTTTATCTATGAGCCACTGAATTTCATCTTTATATATCGGATTCATTACCAATACTGTTACTACCTTCTTTATGCCTATCAATGCATCTGGAGCTAAAACTTTTTTACCTGAAACAGGTAAAAATTTGCCTTGTTTCAATGGATCAATGTCAATAACAAAGTTAACTTTTTCGATTACTTCCTGTTGAAAAGAACTTAAAAGAATTACTCCCTTGCCTGAAGCGCCCCATATACAGATTTCATCGGCACTTTCAACTATATGAATAAGGTCTTTTTTTTTTTTTTCAAGTCGTTGCCTGAAATCAATAGTAATGTTAGAATTATTTTTTAAAATATTTAATTGTTTTTTTTGAGTCCAAACGCCAAAAACTAGTAAATATTGATTCTGAAAAACAATCTTTTTTTCGATGGGTTGAATTTTAAGCTTATAGAAGAGATTATACATGCTGCTATAATTAAAATAATTACAGTGCTCATAAGTAAAATCAAAAAAAGAGTGGCTTGAAATGATCCAATTTAGGTCAGGAACTTCAACAATGATTATTGCATTTTTTTTTAAAACTTTGTTATTTATTAAATTTTTTAAAAAATGATACGGTTTCCACATGTGCTCAAGTATATGCCTGAATATAATAACATCAAACTGAATTTTGTTCTTTTCAGGGTCAAAAACCTCATCATTAAATTTAATATTATTTGGAAGATTTTTTATTTTTTTGTATGAAGGATCATATCCCCAGCAAAAGCAACTCGTTTCTGCTGACAATTGTTTTAAAAAGGAACCATCACCTGAGCCTATTTCTAGTACATTTGAATTTAGATCTATTTTATTTTTTATAGTTTTAACAAGTGATGATAAATAGTTATTATAAGTTGTTGAATTGGATCTAGAACTATTATAATCTTTTTCATACGACATTAGATCGGGATTGAAATCAGCATTAAACATGAAGCCACAATGTTGACATTGTTTAATATTCAATTTTCCTGTAACTGCAAGCAATGAATTTCTTAATGAATCATACAAGACATTATTTAATACAGGACATTTTTCCTGATAGTAACAGCATGTAGAGCGAATTATTTGCTTGCATATAGGGCATTTTAGTATCATTTTGAAAATTTTGTCTATATAATATATTCTGTGTAAGAAGATTATAGGAAATGAATATTTACCTTAAAACGCCTCTAGGTTATAAAATAATATTAAAGTCAGTTTATCTCATTCTTTACTTTTTTCAAGTCAGTTTATCTCATTCTTTACTTTTTTCAAAAAACCTTTAGGGTTTGCAGTCATCTTAAGCCTTTCAAAGTGGCTATCAACTTCAAAATTAGAATTTTTTTCAAGAAATTCTTCAATAGCATCTAATGGATTATCGTTTTTCCATTCTTTCTTTCCAGAGGGCATATCCCAAACAAACTTCTGAATCCCGTCCATTACAACTAAATAACAACCCGTTGTAACAAAATTTTTATACAAATTAAGTTCATTCATTACATGTTCTTTTGAGTGATTAGAATCTAATATAACCATAACCTTAGTACTTTCGAGAACCATTTTTTTAACTTTATTAATAGTAGGTTGGGAGATAGAACTGCCTTCAATCATTTTAACTCGATGAGAAAGTGGATGATTTTGAATTACTATTTTATTATATTGTCTAATATCAACATCAATACCAATAACGTTTCCTTTACCAATTATTTCTAATAAAGAAGCATAAAAAAGAGCCGATCCTCCATGAGCAAGTCCGCATTCGATAATAACGTCAGGACGCGTTTTCCATATGAGTTCTTGCATCATAATTATATCATTTGAAAATTGAATAATAGGTACTCCTAACCATGTTATATCGTGTGTGTATTTATTGTGTAAGCTCAGCTTGCTCCACAGACTACTTATTATATCAACACTTTCTTCTGAATATAGATCAAAAACTTTTTTTATTTCTTTATCTTCTATTGTTATCTTCATAATTTTCTTCCATATAAATATTTATTAATCACTTACATAAATAATTTTAGATCCTTGGGGCTCAAATTTAAAAGGAGTCTCTTTTATTTCTGAGAGAGCTTTTCTAACATTTTCGTGAAAATTTTCTTCACAATAAAAAAGCAAAAAACCGCCACCTCCAGCACCTGAAATTTTTCCACCTGTAGCCCCAGCTTCAATTGCTTTCATGTAATAACTGTCAATTATTTTGTTAGAAACCTTGCTGGCGACATTTCTTTTGTTAAGCCATCCCTCATGTAAAAAATTTCCCACAGCAGTCAAATCATTGTTTAAGATTTTTTGTCTCATTTTTTCAGATATATTTACCATTGTATCAATATATTTTTTATTATCGTTAATATTTTTCTTTTGTTCCTTAAGAATAGAGGATGAAATTCTTTCTATACCAGTATAAAATAAAAGAAGTTTGTTATTCAGCTGATTTTTTAATTTTTTTTCACATATGACAGGGTCAACAAAAACACTTTCGTCTCTATTAAACTTTATAAAGTTAAATCCCCCATATGCTGCAATATATTGATCTTGTTTTCCAATCGGATGTCCCAAAATATCAATTTCGATTTTACATGCTTCTTGGGCTAACCTTTCTGCGGAAACATATTGTCCTTTATAAGCATACAGAGCATTTAACACTCCAACAGCTAAACTACTGGAAGAACCTAAACCGACACCTGCAGAGCCTAAAGGAATATCCCCCATATAGACGATATCAATTCCTTTTTTAATACCAACCAATTTCAAGGCTTCACGTATAATATTATGTTCTAATTTATCAACAGAATCAACCATTTCTGTTTTAGAGTAGCTAACTCTAATCAGGTTATCAAATTTTTTATTGACAGTAATATAAATATACTTATCAATAGCAGTGCTAATAACAGATCCATATCCCTGTTTATAATAAACTGAAAGGTCTGAACCTCCTCCAGCAAAACTTATCCTCATAGGTGTTCGTGAAATTATCATGCATATCTCAACTATTGAATGGTACTAACTATATTTATTTAAATAATTATAGCCTTGTAAATCTTGAAAAAAGATATTTTGCCTAATTCTACCAACAAGCATTCCTCTCATTGACTTGCAGAAAAAGCATCATACATAATTTTTATTCCTGATTTAATAGAGTGATCAGGCTTCCAGCCCGTGTATTGCCTAATTTTGAAGATGTCTGAAAAAAAAGCTTCTGATTTATGATTTTGATTTTTAGAATTTATTTGAATCATATCAGCAACTTGTTGTTTTTCAATATCTATATCGAAAAGAAAATATAAGTAATAAATGATATCTTTGATTGAAGTTAAATATCCAGATCCGACATTATAAGTTGTTTTATCAGGGTTAGTATCAATCACACATGCAATTGCTCGCGCAACATCTTCGACAAATACAAAATCATTTTTATTATTTGGATTGTTGATACTGAAAGTCTTTCCGTCTTTTATTGTATGTAGAAGATAAGGTATCAAAGAAGTGCCTCTTTGACCTGGGCCGTAAACATAAAAAAGCCTTAGCCAATAAAACTTAATTCTATTTTCACTGGCAATAGCTTTGCCGATTAATCGAAGTGAATTCTTTACAGCCGGAAATAAAGAAGACGAATTTAATTTACAGGTTTCTGCGATTTTTCCTTCTCTACCTTCATATTCCCAACAACTTCCAGTAGAGATAATAGTTGAACATCCTGTATTTGCTGCTATAGAAAATATATTTATACCATAATTAAGATTTTGACAGCTAACTTTTTGAGAATAATCAGGAAGTCCTTCCCATGCAAGATGTATTAAAACCTGAGGTTGTATTTCCTCAAATAGATATGAAACTAAATAGACATCTTTGAGGTTACCTTGAACATATTCTAATAATGATGATTTTTTTTGACAGGCTTCAGCATTTCTTGTCAAAACATAAACATTGTGTCCTTGATCAACCAACAATTTTACCAATGGCTTTCCTATAAATCCAGTTCCACCTGTCACAAATATTTTCATATTCAAAAGTCCTGTCTTTTCCAATCATAAGGAATTTCACCAGAATGTGGATCAATTCGTTGATACTTAATTCCTGGGTCATGTGGTTCAGACGCAATATTTGTCATTATTGAAAAAGGTCTTCCCATCCCTTTTGATCCATTTGCGATACCAGGTGGAATATGTACCATACAATAATTATCGTCCCCCAAAAAAAATTCTTGAATCTTTCCTTTGGTTTGTGAATTGTCTCTCATGTCAAACAGGACGAGTTTTATCATTCCTAAAATACATATATAATTTAGAATCAGGCTTTCATGTCTATGCCAACCATTAATAACATCAAAATATATTTTTTTGAAATACACTTCACCAAATGGATTTAGCATATTGTCATTACGGATTCCATGCATAATTGTGCCTCGTTCGTCTGGTATTTTTTTTAAAGGACGTACGATAACTCCATTAATAATCCCTTTGTGCTCATCCATCAATGACCTCCTGGATATTTAATATTTTTGGTGGATATGGAAAAGGAACTATAATTTTTTTAGAAAAATTATAGTGTTTAGCTAAGAGTTTGGTGATTTCATGTAAGAAATTCCAAGCAAGAATAATTATGACATCAGGCTTTTCGTTCATCATTATCCCTGGTGGAGTAATTAAAATATTTGAACCTGCTGTATATTTATTATGTTTTAAATAGTTCATGTCAGCTATAGTTTTGATGTGACTTGAATTAATTTCACAAAAATTTAGTAGCGTAGAACTTCTCGCAGATGCTCCATATCCTGCTATTTTTAGTCCAACTTTAATTTCATCATTAATGATATCTAACAGTCTTTTTTTATGATCATATGCAAGCCTTGAAAATTCTTTCCATTTTTCAAATGTATTTATTTGGTTCAAACGTTCTTTTTTTTCAAACTCTCTTAGATAGCAGGATTTTTCTCTTTGATATGTCCCTGCGAGAACGACAATAGAACCACCACTGATGGGGCTTTCAAAAAGATCATTAATAAATATTTCATGTTTGTTTAAAATTTTTTCAAGGCTTTTTAAAGAAAAATAGCATAAATGTTCATGATAAATAGAATCATAATGAAGTTCATTCAAAATTTTGCCTGCATAATGAACTTCAAATGCTATCAGAGTATCTTTTTTTGCTGCTATTCTTATCGCCTTAACAAAATCATTTATATTGGCGACATGTGGAAGAACATTTCTGGCAAATATAATTGAAGGTTTGCCTTTTTCAGAAATTATTATCTCTGCTATTGTTTGACTCCAGAAGCCACAAATAGTTGTGATCCCATTGTTATTTGCAAAATCAACAATATTTCTGGCAGGATCAACACCTAAAACTGTCATTCCTGCTTCTATAAAGGGCTTTAAAAAAGTACCATCATTGCTTGCAATTTCTAAAACGTACGAAAAATTATCGTTTTTTTGGCTTTGTGTAACTATATTCTGGGAAAACAATTGGGCGTAATTCTTAGCAGATGAAGATGTTGACGTCACCCAGACATAATTTGAAAATAATTTCTTAGGATCTATAGTATGATTCAGTTGGACTAAACTACACTTTGAACACCAACTTAGAGAAAGTGGGAACTTTTCTTCCTTTTCAAATTGTTTTTTTAAAAGGCTGTTTGCTAAAGGTTGGTTTCCAAGATCAAAAAAAGAAGTTAATTTTTCGTTTTCGCAAATCCGGCATTTATTTATTTTGTTTGTCACGAGTCATTCTCATTTGTTAGTTAGATGAGTTAATTTTGGGCTCAACTTTTTATTTGATATCAAGGATTGTAAACGTACTAATCGATTTGTTTTTCCACCTCTAAAATCATTTTCAGAGAAATTGATTCTTTTAAACATTTCAACGAGTTCATTAGCACCATCAATTAAATTCCATTCAGGTCTAAAATAATCTTTTAAGGTCGACAAAATTTTATCAAAACAAACTTTGTATGTACGTGAATCTTTTCCATGTTCATTTGTAAAAGTTAATTTACTTTCTTTAACAACATACTGAGCAGCCTCAGCAAGTTCTTTGATCGTAAAATTTCCATTTGGAATACCAATATTAAAAGATTGATTTGCAATTAATTCTTCAGGTGCTGTTAATCCAGCAATAAAAGCTTTTGAAACGTCTTTTATGTGAACAACTGGCCGCCAAGGAGTTCCATCGCTTCTAATTTCAATTTTTCCTGTTGTATAGGCACATGCAACTAAATTATTAAACACAATATCGCATCTAAGTTTTGGACTTGCTCCAAAAACAGTTGATGGTCGAAAGCATGAAACAATAAAGTTGTCATCTCCTATCCTTTTTAACTCACATTCTGCCATCCATTTTGTTTTTGCGTAAGCTGTTATTGGATTTTTTTCGCTTGTGTCTTCATCCAATTCACTGTCAGTATTTGAAATTCCATACATGCTCTGAGAAGAAGCATAGACAAATCTTTTCACATTGCATTCTTTAGCTATTTCTGCAAGACGGACTGTCGCTCTATAGTTAATCTCATGAGTAATTTCTGGATTTAACTCACCCAAAGGATCGTTTGATAAGGACGCAAGGTGAATAATTGCATCAATTGAGTTGAGGTCATTTTTCTCAATATCGCGAATGTCTTTAATTATTTGTTTTTCAGGTTTTTGTGGTGGTTCATATAACTGGCAAAGCAAATCAAAAAAATTTGCATCATAGCCTGTAACTGTATAATTTAAATCATTAAGCATAGGAACCAGAACAGAACCTATATATCCTAAGTTTCCCGTTACAAGTATAGATTTATTTTTAATTGGTTTCATATATTTTCCCTATTATTATCAATATCCAAATTGTAAATGCAACTGGCATTTTTTGAATGCTTTTTAATAAATAAAACTTCTTCTTTTTCTCTACTCAAAATGATGTTGTTGGTTTGTCGTTCACTTAACCCTTTTACTTTTCTATAAAAATCATATAATCTTTTCAGTCTTTTTTCGTCACTAATGTCAACAAATATGCTATATAAAGATTTTTCAAGTAACTCTTTTAAAGCGATAACAATAACACCTTCAACAATCAATACCCCTTTTTCTAAATAATAATAGTCAGCGTTTTTTTCAGCGCTACGTGTTCTTGTAATAGGGTCGTATATTGGAGGATATACTTTCTCTTCATTTAATAACAGATTAATTGATTTTATTATTTCATTACACTCAAATCTATCCATAACTTTAGAATCAATTTTTCTTTTTTCAATACTGATAATCCATGAGTCTATATTTACAACGATTGAATTAATATCATTTTTGTTTAATTGATGTGCAATTTTTTTTGATAGTGTTGTTTTCCCACTTCTTGAGCACCCACCAATTAACAATAAAGCGTTTGATTCAAGAGAGTTGTATTTATTGAGTATATTTTTTATAAGTATCTCAAAAGAAGAAATAAAATCCATAGATTATATCAAAATATTGTTTTTTACAATGTCTAATAAGGATCGGCTATGCGTTACCAAAAAAGTAATACAACCTGCTGATTCCCCCGCTTGCATATCTCTATCATCGTCTCCAATAAAAATTGTTTGAGTTAAATCCAAGTGAAAATCTTTTTGAGCTTTATAAAGCATACCTGGTTTTGGTTTCCTACATTCACAATTATCGTTCCAGCCATGTGGACAAAAATAAATAGCAGCAATTTTTACCCCAAGCATGGAAAGTTCTTTTTTCATATTATTGTGTATTTCATTTAGATCATTGATTGACATAAAACCTCTTGCAATTCCAGCCTGGTTTGTCACTATAATCAGTTGAATGTCAGCTTTTGAAAGCATTACAAGCGATTCTTTAACGCCATCAATCCATTTGAAGTCTTTCCAATTTGTAACATATTTTGATTTGGGTTGTTTAATGTTTAAAACGCCATCTCGATCTAATATGACAAATTTTTTCTTTTGAAAAAACTGTTCTGTTAAATGTAGTCGATCGTGATTGCTGACGCTATAATATCTATGGTCAGTTGTATAGCCTGATAATTTTTTGATGGAAACCAGAGCAGGGTATACCTCATTTTCAAAATTAACATTTTTATCAGGCAAATAGTTCAAAACATCTTTATTAAAAATTGCATATCCTAAATCAACACCTTGAAGGCTATTGCTGAGTCGGGTTTTATCGTAAAATTCTATGATTCCATGATTATTTAATCTTAAATTACTTTTTGTATAATCATCTTTGTTCGTATAAATAGTTAATTGTCCTATACACGATGAATCTATAAAATGTTGCCACATTTTTAAGAAATTGATGGGTAAATAATTATCGCAATACAACATGTAAAAAAATTGATCTATTTTATGTTTCGCTAAAGATAATCGCATTCCTGTATCGTTATCTACATCAGTGACAGAATATTCAATTAGAATTCCATATGATTGGCCATCTTTAAAGTAATCCTGAATTATATGCGGAAGATATCCCAAAAGTAACAAAATCTTTTTTATTCCTTGATTTTTTAGCTGAATAATCAAATGCTCAAGAAATGGTATATTATGAAACTTTATCATAGGCTTAGGGATTGAGTTTGTGATAGGCCTCAACCTTTTTCCTTTTCCACCTGCTAAAATAACAGCTTGTTCTGGAATACTACCCGATAATATCATGACAAATTATCCAATTTTGTTGTTTTCCGATACAATTTTGAATGAATTTTTTTAATCGGTTTTATAAATATGTAACTTGAATAATATTTTTGAAAATACTGCCTTTGCCAATGAAATAAAAAATCAGTAACTATGTGGGTAAAATATATAAATCATTGTTTATATTGCTGGATTAAGTCCATCCAGTAATGCAAAATAACAGCATGTCCACTTTCAGCCCATCCATAAGTTTGTGCCGGAATATAAATATTAATATCTCCCATTGACTGTAGTTTATTTTTTCTTTCCATTGCAGAAAGGGTAATAATTTGTCCATTTTTTTTTCGGCATTCTTCACATGCTCTGATAACATTTCTGGAATTTCCAGAACTACTAATCGCTATCAACATATCTTTTTCTATCATCTGAAGCTGAATAGGCTCAGCAAATACTTCATCGTAACTAATATCATTTGCAATAGCTGTAATTAAAGAAACATCTGTAAATATTTGTGTTTTTATTTTGCCATTTTTGGCAACATCGGCAGCCATATGACATGACATGGATGCACTGGCTCCATTGCCAACAAAGAAAATTGTATTGTTTGACTTTTGAACATTTTTTGTCAGTTGCAACCATTCTGAAAAACCTTTATCAGTAATTATTTCTGATCCTTCAAGATTACGAAATGATATATCTGATAAGCACTGGTTAAGCATTTCAATATAATTTTTCCAATCCATATCTATTGTCCTCTATAAAAGAATTCAGCGATTTCCTTTTGTCAGAACATTTGGCTTCAAAAAATTATTTTTTGATAGATGAGTTCTGGAAAAGGATAATAAGATTTAGTCTCACAAGATAAGATAACAGCTTTCTTGTTAAATAACAAATTCCTTTATTTTATACTTATTAATATTATTTTTTATCCAGTTTATTGTATTGGTTAAGCCTTTTTCGAAAGAAATACCTGGTTGCCAATTAATTTCATCTCGTGCCTTAGAACTATCTGCCCACAGTCTCTCTACTTCACTATTTTTAGGACGCATTCGTTCTTTTTCCTGGATTATTTTGCAATTTGGATTCGTAAGATTGCAGATTTTCTGAGCAAGATCACCTATTGAAATTTCGTTGTTAGAACCGATATTATACGTTTCTCCAATTGTTTTATCATTTTTTGCTATCTGAATAAAAGCATCCACAGTATCTGTCACAAATGTATAGTCTCGAGTTGGCGTCAAACGCCCAAGAAAGAGCTGATCTTGACTGAGCGTTTGGGTTATTATTGTTGGTATCACTGCCCGAGAAGATTGCCTGGGACCATATATATTAAATGGACGAATTGTTGCAACCGGTAGGTTATAAGAACAATAAAAGCTTTCAGCTATTTTATCTGCGCTAATTTTACTTGCAGCGTAAGGAGATTGCCCTTGTAAAGGATGTTTTTCATCAATGGGGACATATCGAGCAGTTCCATATACTTCGCTTGTTGATGTATGTATAATCTTTTCAACAGAATGTTCTTTTGCTGCATTTAATACATTGAACGTTCCCATGACATTTGTATCAATGACATCTTTTGGATGCTTATATGAATAAGGTATCGCAATTAATGCTCCGAGATGAAATACAACATCAATACCTTTAATAGACTGATAAATTGCATTATAATCTCTTAAATCTCCACTGATTATTTCTGCTTCGTTAATTAGATTGCCTGGAATTTCATCTAATAAACCATTATCATTTCTAGAGTTATAATGAACAAAACACTTTACTTTATATCCTTTTGTCAATAGTGTCTCAACTAAATGACTCCCTACGAATCCTCCTGAACCTGTAACCAGAATTTTTTTTGTTTTTATATCCATTATTGTCTTATAAATCCCTTCAATTATCTTTATGCTAATTGTATGGGCGCATTCCCAAAAAGTCGGACTTTTTTAGAGAGAAACATTGAAAAATGATTTATTTCGGCAAATCCAAGAACAGCGTAGGGCTAAAGCCCAACGCTGAATGGAAAAAGGACGCTAAAGCGCCCT